>JGI24024J18818_10000592_pt1 | contig 13994 bp, 12 predicted proteins | sample Cruoilmetagenom2_FD_18818 | JGI IMG/M metagenome (IMG submission 18818) | reverse complement strand
ACACCCGTTCCCATACCGAACACGGAAGTTAAGTTCTTTTGCGCCGATGGTAGTTGGGGGTTTCCCCCTGTGAGAGTAGGACGTCGCTAGGCACTGANAGACCGGTACCGAAAGGTATCGGTTTTTTTGTGTTCTTTTTTAAGAGNTTCTAGTATGAAAACCGTAGTGTCACAGGTTTCAAAATGACCATAAGTATGTTTANAAATTTTCATAGAGTTCTTTTGCTTGTACTATTCCTTGAGACTCGATATGTTATTTACATAGTTAGTGATAAGAAAGGGAGTACCCAATATGACAAAGATATATGATTTTAAAGTAATTCATTCAAACGGAGAAGAAGTTTCCTTAAGCTCTTACGAAGGTCAACCTATGATTATCGTGAATACTGCAAGTAAGTGTGGTTTTACCCCGCAGTTTAAAGAACTTCAAGAACTATATGATGAATATAAAGATCAAGGTTTAGTTGTGTTAGGTTTTCCGTCCGATCAATTTAGCAATCAAGAATTTGAGGATATGAAAGATACAATGGAATTTTGTCAATTAAATTATGGCGTGACCTTTCCAATGTTTAAAAAGATTGATGTAAAAGGTGACCTAGCAGATCCACTTTTTCAATATCTCGTTTCAGAAAAGAAAGGTTTATTAACAGAAGATATAAAATGGAATTTTACAAAGTTCTTGATTGATCCAGATGGGCATGTTGTAAAACGATATGCACCTCAATCTTCTCCGAAAAAAATTGAAGATGATTTGTTGCATTATATTTAATGAAAAGTGTGAATACTCTTTCTTATCACAAGCTCCTTGACAGTCCTTGGAGCCGCTGATAACCTTACAATAATATTTAAGAGGATATAGGAGGAGAAGGAGAATATGTGGGAGTCTAAATTTGTTAAAGAAGGCTTAACTTTTGATGATGTATTGCTAGTTCCAGCTAAATCTGAGGTATTACCAAAGGATGTAAATTTGTCCGTTCAATTAACTTCAAAAGTGAAATTAAACATTCCAATTATTAGTGCAGGAATGGACACAGTAACCGAGGCTGCGATGGCAATTTCAATGGCACGTCAAGGTGGTCTTGGTGTTATTCATAAAAACATGAGTATTGAAGATCAAGCTGAACAAGTGGTCACTGTAAAGCGTTCTGAAAATGGCGTAATCACAGACCCATTTTTCCTCACTCCTGCTCACCAAGTGTATGATGCAGAACATTTGATGGGAAAATACCGAATCTCCGGAGTACCAATTGTAAATAACAAAGAAGAGTTAAAGTTAGTAGGAATTATTACTAATCGTGATTTACGTTTCATACAAGATTATTCATTAGCCATTAATGATGTCATGACTAAAGAGAAGCTTGTAACTGCTCCTGTTGGAACGACACTTGAGGATGCAGAGAAAATTTTGCAACAATACAAAATTGAGAAGCTTCCGATTGTTGATAATTCAGGTATGCTCAAAGGATTAATAACAATTAAAGATATTGAAAAAGTGATTGAATTTCCTAACGCTGCAAAAGATCATCATGGTCGTCTTTTAGTCGGTGCAGCTGTAGGGGTAACTTCAGATACAATGAAACGAGTGGAGCATTTAGTTAATGCCCAAGTTGACGTAATTGTTATAGATACTGCTCACGGTCATTCGCAAGGTGTGATTGATACTGTTCAATCGATACGTAAGATGTATCCAGATTTAGACATTATCGCTGGAAACGTAGCAACAGCAGAAGGAACGGCCGCTTTGTTTGAAGCAGGTGCAGACGTTGTTAAGGTTGGGATTGGACCTGGTTCTATATGTACGACCCGCGTGGTGGCTGGTGTAGGCGTTCCACAAATTACAGCTGTATACGATTGTGCAACAGAAGCACGTAGGCTTGGGAAAACGATCATTGCTGATGGAGGAATTAAATATTCAGGTGATATCGTTAAAGCTTTAGCTGCTGGTGGACATGTTGTCATGTTAGGTAGCTTACTTGCGGGAACTTCAGAGAGTCCTGGAGATACTGAAATTTTCCAAGGACGTCGCTTTAAAGTGTACCGAGGAATGGGATCCATTGGTGCCATGGAAAAAGGATCAAAAGATCGTTATTTCCAAGATGATGCAAAGAAACTGGTACCAGAAGGAATTGAAGGTAGACTTCCTTACAAAGGACCTTTATCCGACACCATTCATCAGTTAATGGGTGGAATACGTGCGGGAATGGGATACTGTGGAACAAAGGATTTAACAGATCTTCGAGAGAATTCTCAGTTTATTCGCATGACGGGTGCGGGACTTCGAGAAAGTCATCCACATGATGTTCAAATTACAAAAGAAGCACCAAACTACTCTATTTAAAAAAATCAGAACTTTTGCACCTATTCTGCAAGTTTTAATTAGGCAGAATGGGTGCTTTTTCTATGGAATGTCCCAAATGATAGATTTTTGTGATAGAATGAGCAAGGGAAAATGTAAAAAAGAGAATGGCGGAGGTAGGTTCAAAAAGTGAAAAGTTTGTTAAATAAAGCGCTAGTGCGCGGGTTACTTTTACCAGCTTTGTTAGTGAGTATGGTTGTTACACAACCAGCTACAACAGAAGCTGAAGAGAGCTTAAATTTATTAGTTGATAGTGCCATATTAATTGACGCAGATTCTGGAAAGATATTATATGAACAAAATGCAGATACAGCTGTAGGTATTGCAAGTATGACAAAAATGATGACGGAATACTTAATGTTTGAAGCGATTGAAAAAGGACAAATTACTTGGGATCAAAGGTACTCAGTGACGGATTATACGTATAGAATTTCGCAAGATCGTCGTTTGAGCAATGTTCCCCTTCGTGAAGATGATTCGTATACGATTCAAGAGTTGTATGAAGCTATGGCCATCTATTCGGCAAATGCAGCTACGATTGCCATTGCAGAAACAATTGCAGGTACTGAGACTGAATTTGTAAAAATGATGAATAAAAAAGCGGAAGAATTAGGGCTAGAAGGCTATAAATTTGTCAATTCTACTGGTTTAAATAATGCCGATTTGCAAGGAATGCATCCAAAAGGAACAGGTCCAGAAGATGAGAATGTAATGCCTGCCAAATCCGTTGCGAAGCTTGCTTTTCATTTAATGAAAGATTACCCTCAAGTATTAGAAACAACTAGTATTAAAACGATGAAATTCCGTGAGGGAACTTCTGATGAAATTAAGATGGATAACTGGAACTTTATGCTTCCTGGGCTAGTTTTTGAATACAAAAACGCAAAAGTAGACGGTTTGAAAACGGGTACGACTGATTTCGCTGGACATTGTTTTACGGGTACTGCTGAAAAAGACGGATTGCGTGTTATTGCAGTTGTTACAAAAGCAGTTGATTCAAAAGGTAAAGGATCATATAAAGCTCGTTTTGATGCAACAGCTGCTTTATTCAATTACGGCTTCTCCCAATTCTCTAAAGAAGAGATTGTTCCAGCAGGATATAAATTTAAAGATCAAAAACAACTTCCTGTAAGTAAAGGGAAGGAAGATAATGTAGATATAGCGGTTAAAGAACCAATTGAAATGGTTATTAAATCGAATGAAAAAGAACTATACACACCTAAGCTTGTCATCGATGAAAAGAAATTAACAGACGGTTCTTTAGAAGCAGCTGTTAAAAAAGATGAAGTTGTTGGTCAAGTGGAAATAGTTAAATCTGAAGGTACAGACTATGGGTACATTACAGGCAAAACTTTGTCTGGTGATGTGGTAACAAAAGATGCAGTTGAAAAAGCAAGTTGGTTTTCATTAACACTCCAAGCAATCGGTAAGTTTTTTGCGAGCCTTTGGGACGGAGCAACTGGCTTTGTAGCAGGATTATTTAACTAATAAAAACCGTGAGTTCTCTAAAGAATAGAGAACTCACGGTTTTTTTAAAATGTATAACCTCTTTCTCGAGTGCGACTTAGTAATTGCAAGAGTTAGCAGGATGTAGCGAGTTAACCTTAGATCCTCNGCGAAAGAGGGTCTTATAACGCTAATGTCGAGCTATAAAGCACTTTAAGCTTTACTGATATCCCATGCTTTCATTAATGCTTCAATAGCAACTTCAATTTCCTGTTCTGAAAATCCACCAAAACCAAGTAAGATTTGAGGTTTATTAGAAGAACCATCGTCGGTGAGCATGTATTCAGAACGTGCATATACACGAATTCCGTGTTGTTTTGCAAGTTCGACTAATTCTATGTCTGTTTTTTTTAGATCAATCGTTAACACAATATGAGTACCGGCTTGTTCTCCAGAAATTTGGACAAGTGGTGCATATTTATCGAGGGTAGTGGTAAGCTTTTCAAGCTTTTTTCTATAGATTTTACGCATTCTATTTAAGTGTTTTGAAAACTGACCTGCTTTCATAAATTGTGCAAGAACGTGCTGATCAAGTCTAGGTACAGTCGATGAGTAATAGGGAAATGTTTTTCGATATTCTTGAAGCATATGCACAGGTAATACAAGATAGGCCATTCGAAGAGANGGCATTAAGGATTTAGAAAATGTACTAATNTATANAACCCTTTCACTTTGATCGATCCCTTGNAAGGAAGGAATCGGCTTACCAATATATCGAAATTCACTATCATAATCATCTTCAATAATGTATCGATCTTCCTTGGCTGTAGCCCAGTTTAGTAATTGAATTCTCCTCGTTGCAGAGAGTATTGCCCCTGTAGGAAACTGATGAGAAGGGGTTACATATGCAACTGTTGCTTCGTTCTTCTCCAATTCACTGACATTCATACCATCTTCATCTACAGATATAGGAAAAACTTGTCTATCATGGTTGGCGAAAATATGGTGAGTTAACGGATAACCTGGATTCTCAATGCCATAGGACGCCTGTTTGCCTAATAAACCAATCAGCAAAGGCATTAACTGTTCTGTTCCAGATCCCAGTATAATCTGCTGTGGTGTACACCTTACGCCTCGTGACGAATATAAATAACTCGCAATTTCTTGTCGTAATTCTAGATCCCCTTGAGGATGACCAAGTAGCAATAAATCTCTTGAGGATTCATCCAAAATATCTTTCGAATACTTCCTCCACTGATTAAATGGGAAAGAACCCGTATCAATTTTCCCAGAGTGAAAATCGATTTTATAATTTGGTTTAACGAATTCCATTCCTTCNTCNANAAANCTTCTTTCATTTTCTACATAAGCTAGTTCTTCTACTTCCTCTACAAAGTATCCACGTCTTGAGATGGAAGAAACAAAACCTTCTGNTACAAGTTGCGCATATGCAAGTTCAATCGTTGTTTGGCTAATGGATAAAAATTCTGCGAGTTTCCGTTTAGACGGTAATTTNGTTCCAACGANTAAGTCACCTTTAATAATGGCATCTTTCATCTCTTTATAAAGTTGCGCATAAAGGGGTGTCTTTGAGTTTTTATTTAAATGTATTAACCACATATCCATGAGTACACACCTTCTCTGACCATGTTAATTTATGGGATACTGACACTTTTTATATGGTCATCTTTGATTATACTAAAGATAGTAAAGAAATGGAGGGTATATTNATATGAATCAACACCTAACAGGTACGGATCGNGTAAAACGAGGAATGGCAGAAATGCAAAAAGGCGGCGTCATCATGGACGTTATCAANGCTGAACAAGCACGTATTGCNGAAGCAGCTGGAGCGGTAGCTGTAATGGCTTTGGAGCGTGTACCATCGGATATTCGCGCAGCAGGTGGCGTAGCACGTATGGCTGACCCACGCATTACAGAAGAAGTAATGAATGCCGTTACGATTCCCGTTATGGCAAAAGCACGTATTGGTCATATTTCCGAGGCACGCATGCTTGAAGCAATGGGTGTGGACTATATTGATGAATCAGAAGTTTTAACACCTGCAGACGAAGAGTACCACCTAATTAAGAGTCAATTCACAGTTCCTTTTGTTTGTGGAAATAAAGACTTGGGTGAAGCTGCTCGTCGTATCGGAGAAGGGGCTTCTATGCTTCGAACGAAAGGTGAACCAGGAACAGGTAATATTGTTGAAGCAGTTCGTCATTTACGTAAATTAAATGCACAAGTACGTAAAGTGATTCATATGAATGATGATGAGATAATGACAGAAGCAAAAATTTTGGGAGCACCTTACCATGTATTACTTGAAATTAAGCGTCTAGGTCGTTTACCGGTTGTTAACTTTGCAGCAGGTGGGGTCGCAACTCCAGCAGACGCTGCTTTAATGATGGAGCTTGGAGCAGATGGTGTCTTTGTTGGATCTGGTATCTTTAAATCAGATAACCCAGCTAAATTTGCACGTGCGATTGTTGAAGCAACGACTCATTATCAAGACTATAAATTACTAGTTGAGATTTCAAAAGACCTTGGAATTCCAATGAAGGGAATTGAAATTTCTCGTTTGGAAGCGAAAGATCGTATGCAGGATCGAGTACTATAAGATGGTGAAAATAGGCGTATTAGCTCTGCAAGGAGCGGTGAGAGAACATGTCTTTTCTATTGAAGCATGTGGTGCCGAAGCGGTACTGGTAAAACGTGCGGAAGATTTAAATGGCATTGATGGTCTCATTTTACCGGGTGGTGAAAGCACGACGATGAGACGGTTAATCGATTTATATGGAATGATGAATCCTCTGCGCATTTTCGCCAAGGAAGGTCATCCAATGTTCGGGACATGTGCAGGACTTATTCTGCTAGCAAGTTCTCTTGTTGATTACGACCAGCCCCATCTTGGTGTAATGGATGTTAAGGTTGAAAGAAACTCATTTGGACGTCAAGTGGATAGCTTTGAAGCACACTTATCGATTAAAGACGTCGCAGAAGATTTTCTAGCCATATTTATTCGAGCTCCACATATCACAGAAGTTGGACCCTCTACGGAAATTTTATGTGAGCATGAGGGTCGTATCGTGATGGCACAGGACGGGCAATTCTTAGGTTGTTCTTTCCATCCTGAACTTACTGATGATCATCGTGTAACAGCGTACTTTGTAAAGTTAGTAGAAGATTTCAAAAAAGAAAATGCATGAAATTTTTAAAACCTGCCCTTGTGCAGGTTTTTTATTTTAATAATAGGTAGCAAACACAAATCTAGTTGTTGGAATAAATTCCTAAAATTCATTAATAGATACTAATTTCTTAAGTCTTTTGATTCAACTGCAAAAAGTAGAATTATAATTCCTCAGGATATCATCTAAAATTGGTAAAAGCATGCAGGAGAATTAACATGCTATTACCCATTTAAAAACACATATAGTATCCTATATATTCTGAATAGTTAAAAAGATAGTATATTAGTTACCGATAAAATAATCGGAACTTTCAGAAACCAAGGAGTGAAGTTGAGTGAAGAAGAAGAAATTAGTGAGTCTTAGTTTGGCTGCAACGGTAGCATTATCAGCAGCCATGGCACCAGTTTACGCTGCACCTGGTAATGGTATTTCCGAATCAGTGCACGTAAATCAAAAGAGCAAAGCACCAGATTTTATATCTGGTAAACTAACTGCCCCATCGAACAAAGCGGCAAAAGAAGTAGTATTTAATTATTTAGCACAAAAACAAGGACTCTATAAATTTAGTAATGAGCCATTTTCAAATTTCAAAGTTTTAAGTGAATCAAAAGATGAGTTAGGCTTCACTCAACTGAAACTACAACAAATTTATAAAGGTGTTCCTGTCTATGGTTCTGTTGTAACAGCTCACGTTGATCAAAATGGAGTGTTGACAGCAGTCTCTGGTGAAGTTGCACCTGAACTTGATAAGAAAGAAGCACTAAAAAGTGGAGCAAAAGTAAAAAAATCAGATGCTCTAGCGACAGCTTCAAATGATTTAGAAGTTAAATTAGGAGAATCTCCTGAACTTGCAAAAGAAGTAACCCCTGAATTTGTCGTTTACGTAAAAGAGGGTCAAGCTAAATTTGCCTTTGCAATGGAGTTCGAGTTTTTATACCCTGAACCAGGAAACTATCAGTACTTTGTCGATGCACAAACAGGAGAAGTACTAGAATCATATAATCAAATTCATCAAGCAAAACCAACAACAGGTGTAACTGCGCCATCTGGAACAAATACAGTGGGTACAGGGAAAGGTGTATTAGGAGATACAAAATCTTTTAACACAGTGACAAATAGTAATGGTTCATATTTAGTCGATAAAACACGAGGNCAAGGAATTTTTACGTACGATGCANNAAATCGAACTCGTACACCAGGAACTCTATGGTTAGATGCTGATAATGTATTGAATGCAGCCTATGATGGAGCAGCTGTNGATGCACATGCNTATGCTGCCCAAACTTATGATTACTATAAAAACGTACATGCTCGTAATAGTTATGACGGAAATGGAGCACAACTAATTTCAACAGTACATTATGGGCGAAATTACAATAATGCATTTTGGAGTGGGTCTCAAATGGTTTATGGAGATGGGGATGGTTCAACATTCATTCCGTTATCCGGAGCTCTTGACGTAATCGCTCATGAATTAACACATGCCGTTACAGATACAACAGCAGATTTAGTTTATCAAAATGAATCTGGTGCGATTAATGAGTCCATGTCCGATATCTTCGGTACATTAGTAGAGTATCATTTTAATAACAAACCAGATTGGCAGATTGGTGAAGATATCTATACACCGTCAACTGATGGCGACGCACTACGTTCTATGGAGGATCCAACATTAAATGGAGACCCTGATCATTACTCTAATCGTTATGTAGGAACTTCTGATAATGGTGGCGTTCATTGGAACAGTGGAATCAGTAATAAAGCAGCTTACTTATTATCTAATGGTGGTACACATTATGGTGTTAGTGTTTCTGGAATTGGTAACGATAAAACAGGGAAAATTTTCTATCGAACACTTACACAATACTTAACACCGAACTCTACGTTCAGTCATTACCGTGTAGCTACAGTTCAAGCAGCAACAGATTTATACGGTGCAAGCAGTGCTGAAGTTTCAAGCGTAAAAGCAGCCTTCTCAGCAGTTGGTGTTAATTAATTATTCGTGTTTTAATGGATGACGACTTGCGAAATATCACATCATGTAGTAAAGTATGTTTAATTTCACATATGAAACGATGATGGGAAGTAGTAACAAGCTCTGTTTTTCTTAGAGAACCGGCGGGTGGTGCAAGCCGGTAAAAACACTTGTGAATCCGTCCTGGAGTTGCGCGACTGAACACGTAGTAAGTCGTAGCCGGTTGAAAAGCCGTTATGAGACAAGTGGATTTGTTCGTATGGACAAATCAATCAGGGTGGCAACGCGGGTAGCTCTCGTCCCTTTCCAAGGGGATGGAGGGCTTTTTTTGTTGTCTAAAAGCCTGACTACCACTTTCCATCATCATATTTTAAAGGAGGAAATATACATGTTAGATGTAAGAAGAGTCAGAGACAATTATGAAGAAGTAAAAGCAAAATTAGAAAAACGTGGTGAAGACTTAGGGAATTTTGATCAATTCAATGAATTAGACAGTAAACGTCGTGAGTTAATTGGTAAAGCTGAAGTGTTAAAAGCAGAGCGAAATGAAGTGTCTGGTCAAATTGCAACGATGAAACGAAACAAAGAAAATGCGGATGATTTAATTATTCGTATGCGTGAAGTGGGCGACGAAATTAAAGGTATCGACGATGAGCTTCGCGAAGTAGAGGCGAAATTTGATGACATGATGATGCGTTTGCCTAATATTCCTCATGAAAGTGTTCCCGTTGGTGATACGGAAGATGATAATGTGGAAGATCGTAAATGGGGAGAGATTCGTGAATTTGAATTTGAACCAAAACCACATTGGGATCTTGCGACAGACTTAAATATTATTGATTTTGAGCGTGCTGCAAAAACAACGGGTAGTCGATTCTTATTCTACCGCGGACTTGGTGCACGTTTAGAGCGAGCGTTAATGAACTTTATGATTGATCTTCATACAGAAGAGCATGGATACGAAGAAATGCTACCTCCGTATTTAGCAAATCGAGCGAGCTTAACAGGTACTGGTCAGTTACCTAAATTTGAAGAAGATGCTTTCTTAATTGAAAAAGAAGATTTCTTCTTAATTCCAACTTCTGAGGTAACGGTGACGAACTTCTATCGTGATGAAATTTTAACGAACGATATGTTGCCACAAGGTTTTGCGGCATATAGTGCTTGTTTCCGTTCTGAAGCGGGATCTGCAGGACGAGATACCCGTGGATTAATTCGCCAGCATCAATTTAACAAAGTTGAATTGGTACGTTTTGTTAACCCAGATGACTCTTATAATGAGCTGGAAAAATTAACAGGACATGCTGAGAAAGTACTTCAATTGCTGGGCTTGCCTTACCGCGTTTTAAAAATGTGTACAGCTGATCTAGGATTTACAGCCGCGAAGAAATACGATATCGAAGTTTGGATTCCAGCGCAAGGCGTATACCGTGAAATTTCTTCTTGCAGTAACTTTGAAGATTTCCAAGCACGTCGTGCAAATATTCGATTCCGTCGCGAAGCGGGAGGAAAACCAGAATTCGTTCATACGTTAAACGGAAGTGGATTAGCTCTAGGACGAACTGTTGCAGCTATTTTAGAAAATTATCAACAAGAAGATGGATCTGTTCTTATTCCTGAAGTTTTACGTCCATATATGGGTGGCAAAGAAGTCATCTCTAAATCTAAATAAAACAGAAATTTTTAAAGGAATTCACCGTTACCGAAAGAAAACCAGAAATGAACCGATTACAGGGTTCGTTTCTGGTTCTTTTTTTGTTCGCGTAAATGCCTGAAAAATCGAGTGAGAATACTTCCACATTCTTCTGCGAGTATGCCTTCTGTCACTTCGCATTCATGATTAAATCTCGGATCATTTAATAACCGATATAATGAGTCTACGCAACCAGCTTTTGTGTCACGTGCTCCATAAACGACACGAGGAACCCGTGATTGTAAAATCGCACCAGCACACATTGGACAAGGTTCAAGCGTGACATAAAGAGTGGTCTCTTCTAAACGCCAACTACCTATTTTTTCACAAGCTTCTTGAATGGCGAGTAACTCGGCATGTGTTGTTGCATTTTGTGTTGTTTCACGTAAATTGTGCGCGCGCGCTATAATTTCACCTTTATAAGTTATGACAGCCCCTATCGGCACTTCCCCTATTAAAGAAGCTTTTTCAGCTTCCAATAGTGCTTCTCGCATATAAAGGCGATCCTTTTCAAATACATCCATCTATCATCGCTCCTTATTTTTAAGTGTAGCATGTTTTATTCATGATAAGCATATTGTAAAAGTATGAGTAAAGGAGGGGTTACCCTGTTCCATGTTGTAGAATCCGGAGACAGCTTGTATTCCATTGCAAGAGAGTATGGTGTTAATGCAACGACACTTGCCGATTTAAATGAATTGGAAGATCCAGATGTATTAGTTGTTGGGCAGACACTTGTGATTCCAGGTACACCGGATCCAAACAGACCGACAATCGAAACAAACGCCTACGTTGAATGGTACACAGAACTCCCATCACAAACCCTACTAGATGAAGTCAGACGGCGTGCACCATTGCTTACGTATATGATGCCTTTTTCATATGATGTGAAACGAGATGGTACTTTAACTCCATTAAATTGGGGTGGCTTAGATACGATTGCCGAAGAAGCAAACGTAACATCCGCAATAGTCATTTCAAACATTGAAAATGGTGCTTTTAGCGATACGTTAGCGCAAGAAATTTTTGCTAGTGAAGAGATTCAAGACAAACTGATCCAAAATATCTTAGCTGAAGCTAGAGCTAAAAATGCCAAAGATATTCACGTTGATTTTGAGTATTTACGACCAGCAGACCGAGATGCTTATGTGAATTTTTTAACGCGTTTAAAAGAAGCTGCAAGTGGATATATTCTCTCAGCTGCCCTTGCCCCCAAGACGTCAGCAACTCAAAGTGGAAAATGGTATGAAGGTCATGATTATAAGAGGATAGCCGAAGTTGTGGATTACGTTGTGATTATGACGTATGAATGGGGATATAGCGGAGGCCCGCCGATGGCTGTTTCACCGATTGGACCTGTTCGACAAGTACTCACGTACGCTTTAACAGAAATGGCACCAGAAAAAATAATGATGGGTCAAAACTTATATGGATATGATTGGACTTTGCCGTACAAACCCGGAAACCCTCAAGCAAGAGCTATTAGCCCAAAACAGGCTATTGAGCTAGCGCGGGAACGAAATGCAGCTATTTTGTATGACACAGACTCACAAGCGCCTTATTTCAATTATTGGTTAGAAGGTAAAGAACACGTCGTGTGGTTTGAAGATGCTCGATCCATAAACGCTAAGTTTCAATTAATTAAAGAACTAGGTTTACGAGGTATAAGCTACTGGCATATTGGTTTTTCCTTCCCACAAAATTGGGCTCTCCTAGATGATTTGTTTAACGTAAGAAAGTTACAGAGCTAAATCACTTTTCCTCTTTGGAAAAGTAGATTTTAGCTCTGTTTTTCGTTTTCCGGCTATGTTAGAATAAAAGGCACTGATTAATATTGAAGATTTCAAAGGAGATTTCTGATGCCCATCCCATTTATCACGGTTGAAGGCCCAATAGGCGTTGGAAAAACATCGCTTTCAAAGGCAATTGCCGACTCGAACCAATTTCACTTATTAAAAGAAATCGTGGATGAAAATCCATTTTTAAATAAATTTTACGAAGATATTGAAGAGTGGAGTTTCCAAACAGAAATGTTTTTTCTCTGCAACCGATACAAACAATTAAGTGATATTCAAAAAAAATACATATCTAATCGTAAGCCTGTCGTTGCGGATTATCATATATTTAAAAATTTAATATTTGCTAAACGTACATTGCAACCTGATGAGTACGTAAAATATGAAACCATTTATCGTACATTAACGCACGATATGCCAAAACCCAATATGGTTATTTATTTACATGCAAGCCTAGATACCTTGATGAAACGCATTGCCTTAAGAGGTCGTGAATTTGAAAAAATGATTTCTGCGGATTATATGGAACAGTTATCAGCAGATTATCATACATTCATTCAACACTTTGAAGAAACTCACCCGGATATACCAGTGCTCCGCTTTAATGGAGATGAAATTGATTTTGTTCAAAATGAAAGTGATTTAACGCGAATTTTAAATCAAGTGCAAGATACATTACAAAAAAGGAGTCTCCATGCATGAACTTACGTGAAAAATATGGCATTCCACAAAATGCAGTTATAACTATAGCTGGTACTGTAGGTGTCGGGAAATCAACGATGACAAAAGCACTCGCAGAAGCATTACAATTTCGGACATCATTTGAAAAAGTAGATGCAAATCCTTATTTAGATCGCTTTTACGATGACTTTGAAAAGTGGAGTTTCCACTTGCAAATTTACTTTTTAGCGGAACGCTTTAAAGAACAAAAGCGTATTTTTGAATACGGTGGAGGATTTATTCAAGACCGTTCAATTTACGAAGATACAGGAATCTTCGCTAAGATGCATATGGAAAAAGGTACGATGAATATGACGGATTACGAAACGTATACAAGTCTGTTCGATGCTATGGTGATGACACCTTACTTCCCACATCCTGATTTACTGATCTATTTAGATGGTACAATTGAAGATATTTTAAGTCGCATTCAAGAACGCGGTCGTCCGATGGAACAACAAACACCAGTGGAGTATTGGTATGAAATGCATGAACGGTACGAAAACTGGATTAACTCATTTAACGGTTGCCCAGTGTTACGTTTGAATATTAATGATTATGATTTGATGAAAAACCCAGAGACGGTTGAGCCAATTATTGAACGCATTGGTCAATTTATCGAACAAACCTCTTTATTACGCAAATAAATTAGACAAGCCTCCAGTGAATGCTGGGGGCTTTTTAGTACGATCGAAGTGTCTATCTGATTCGTTTCCTCACGTAGTAACCAACAATGGCTAATATGGGAAAAAGAGCGAGGAATCCGATTAATAAATTGGCATAATTGAATTGAGTCACCACCAGATCGTTTCCTT
>JGI24024J18818_10000590_pt1 | contig 14029 bp, 11 predicted proteins | sample Cruoilmetagenom2_FD_18818 | JGI IMG/M metagenome (IMG submission 18818) | reverse complement strand
AGCTCTATAATTTCATCTTTTGTGTATCGTCGTTCTATCTGAAACGCCAGAAATGCTTCTTTTATTTTGCGCAATAAGGTTTTCCGGGGGGTTAGAAAGAGGGTTTTGGCAAGTTGCTGGGTGATGGTACTGGCCCCTTCAACAAATTCTCCTGCACGGATATCTTTGATGATGGCCCTGAAAATCCCTTTTAGATCGATGCCGCTGTGTCGATAAAAGTTCCGGTCTTCGGTGGCAACGAGCGCTTTTGTAAGGTAAGATGGAATGACTTCCAGGGGAACAGGGTCCCTTTTTTCTACAAAAAGTTCTGATAGGAGCACTTTATCTGCTGAATAAATTCGCGTAATGGAAGAGGGTGTAAAATTTTTAAGACTTAGAATCTGAGGGAGGTCATGGGTCAGGGCTAAAAAACCACCGGCCATTACACCGAAAACAGCGCCGCAGAAAAAAAGGATCAGTATTGCGACATTCTTTTTATTAAAACGAAATCCGGTCATAATTTTTCGATTGATATTTATTGACTGTCACGCGTGATGCGTGTAAAACCCGGTAACATGCGTGTAAAAATCCGCTAACAAATAACGTATCAATTGAACCCATTGAAAAAATTGTCGCATTCAGAATAACACATAATCCATGACACCCGATTGTGCGTTTTCATTTGATCGGGGTGATCGTCCAGGAGAATTAAAATGACCCATCATCATCAACATGATCATGAGATACAGAGCACCTTATCATTTGATGAAAAAATGATCAAACTGCTTGAACACTGGATAAAGCATAATGATGATCATGCTCAAACATACAGGGATTGGGCCCAAAAAGCAAAAGAGAAAAACATGCGTGAGGCGAGTTCATTGCTGGAAGATGCAGCTGAGATGACCCTGATGATCAGTAAAAAATTTGAAGAGGCCGCGGCACTTATTATGAAGGAGTAAATCAGGGTTATTTTTCAATTCCGACTCTGGCCGCCACCCCTTTTTGAAAATAATGTTTGATCTCCCTCATCTCGGTCACCAGATCCGCTTTTTCTATTATTCGGGAATCCGCACCCCGTCCGGTGATGACGAGTTCAACGTCTTGGGGTTTTGACGCCATAATTTTAAGAATATCCTCGACGGACAATAGCCCGATCTTGACCGCAACGTTCGCTTCTTCCATAATGACGACATTGTGCTTTCCCGAAGAGAGAATCGCAATTATTTTTTCAAGCCCTTTTTGGGCGGCTTCGATATCTTCCAAAGACGGCTTCCCCTGGATAAAACGGCCTCTGCCGAACTGTTCGACAGTTATTAGATCCTCGAATCTTTTCAGTGCTTTTATTTCACTGTATTCGCCCATCTTGATAAATTGGGCGATAAAAACCTTCAGTCCGGCGCCGGCGGCCCGTATTGCCAGCCCTAACGCCGCAGTGGTTTTTCCCTTTCCCTCGCCGGTATATATCTGTATATAGCCCTTCATCACCGTACCTTTTAATGGACCTTCCGGATCAAATCATTCGCTGAATAATCACCATTCAGTGCAATGAACACCTTACTGCCCGGCTGGGCAAATGATAAGGGGTGTCCGTTTTCATCAAAGACGGCGTTAATCCGGTCGGGTGTTGCAGGTCCTTTTGTTTTGAGCACTTCAACGATATCTCCATTGAAAATCTTGTTTCTGACCTCGATTTTCACACCCGATGGCTGGGTGTTGCCCAGAACTTTTCCAACAAACACATGGCCATTATTTCTTATGTTTTCATAATTCTGCAATATCTGATTCGGATCATTAAAGTAGAAGCCGGTGCAGTAACCTCTGTTGCTGACAGAACCCAGTTGATAAAGCCAGTCTTCTTGGACCTTGTAAACTTCAGGGTCTTTATAATATGCATCGATGGCTTCCCGATAAGTCTTGACCGTCGATGCCAGATGGTTGATACCCCGCATTCGTCCTTCGATTTTCAATGAAATAATGCCTGAATCGATAATCTCAGGGATATGTTCAATCATGCACAGGTCCTTTGAATTGAATATATAACTCCCGTTGTCATCTTCAGCGATGGGCAAATAATGACCGGGCCTGAGCTCTTCTACAAGGGCATATTTCCATCGGCAGGATTGTGCGCACATACCTCGATTGCTGTCCCGATTGGCCAAGAAGCTGCTCAGGAGGCATCGTCCTGAATATGATATGCACATGGATCCGTGAACAAAGGCCTCGACTTCCAGATCACAGCGAAGGGCGATCTCTTTAATCTCCGTTAAAGATAACTCTCTTGCTACGTTTATTCTTTTGACGCCGAGTTCTTGCCAGAACAGCGCACTTTTGTAGTTGGTGGTGTTGGCCTGGGTGCTAAGATGTATGGGGATTTTCGGAATGATTTTGGATGCCGTCATAAAAATACCCGGGTCTGCTACGATGAGTGCATCCGGACCTATTTCTCCCAGTGAATTGAGATATTCGGAAAGTGCCGCTTGTTCGTGGTTTCTTGCGAATGTGTTGCAGGCCACATAGGCTTTAACGTTGTGTTTTCGGGCAAACTCGACGGCTTCTTGGATCTCATCGAGGGTGAAGTTTTGGGAAAAATTTCTCAGATTGAACGCTTTGCCTGCAAGGTAGACGGCATTGGCGCCATAGTGGACGGCAATCTCCAATTTTTCAAAATTACCTGCCGGTGCAAGAAGTTCTACTTTATGGGATGTGTTGGTCATTTTTTTCGATATCAATCAATGCCCTTAAGAAACCGGAAGCTGTTCGCGGGTAAGGTCAGACAGTTTTGGGTACCGTTGGTCCTTTTCCGAAATAATCGGGTTTTCAACAGGCCAGCGAATACCGATATCCGGATCAGACCAGATAATGCCGCCTTCATCTTCCGGCGCATAGAAATCCGAGCATTTGTAAGAAAAGTGGGCGGCGGCGCTCAATACACAGAAACCGTGGGCAAATCCTTCGGGTATATACAGCTGGCGCCTGTTTTTATCCGATAAATGGACGCCGGTCCATTGGCCGAATGTGGCAGATCCAGGCCGGATGTCAACGGCGACGTCAAAGATTTCTCCGGTAATGACATGTACCAGCTTTGCCTGGGGATTTTTGATCTGAAAATGAAGTCCTCTGACGGTGCCCTTCAGGGAATACGAAAGATTATCCTGGACAAATACCTTGTTAACACCTGCCTTGACATACCTGCTTTGGTGGTATGTCTCCAGAAAAAAACCGCGTTGATCCTCAAATGTTTGTGGCTCAATGATAAGAATATCTTCTATGGATGTGGTGATGATGTTCATGCCTCCTGCCTTTCGAACCAACAAGCCAACCCACTCTCATTGGGCATAAGCAACATGAAGAAACAATAGATCATATTATAATACCAAAATTTTGGCTCGATTAGGGCTCTATTATCATGTTTTCAGACTCAAATTGTTTTTTAAGTTTGAATGATTGTTCCAGATATCGTTTGAGTTTTTCCTGTACTTTGCCATAAACGGACCCCTCAGGAAAGTTGCCATCTGGGTCGGGTATTCCTGCAGGGGCGCCCGTCAATATCTCTATCCCTTGTTCAACGGTTGAAACCCGGTAGACATGAAATCGTCCTTTTTTCACGGCATCGACCACCTCTCTTTTAAGCATCAGGTTTTTAACGTTGGCCCGGGGAATTAAGACCCCCTGTTTGCCGGTAAGACCTTTGGCTTTACACACATCAAAGTAACCTTCTATTTTTTGATTGACCCCCCCGATGGCTTGTATTTTCCCTTTTTGATTTACGGATCCGGTTACTGCGATTCCTTGATGGATCGGAATGTCAGACAGGCTGGATATAATGGCATACAGTTCCGTAGAGGACGCGCTGTCGCCGTCGATTCCACCGTAACTTTGTTCAAAGGTGATGCTGATGGATAAGCCGAGGGGATAGTTTTGAGCAAAGGTGCGGCCAAGATAGCCGGAGAGAATCAGAACTCCTTTATCATGGGTTTTTCCACTTAACTTGGCTTCACGCTCGATATTAATGACGCTCTGCTTTCCCATGTACGTTTCAGCCGTGATTCGGGACGGTCGACCGAATGAGATGTCCCCGATTTGAAAAACAGCCAGCGCGTTCACCTGTCCGACCACATTCGATTCAACATCGATCATAATCGTATCATCCACATAAGATTCATGCATTTTTTCTTCATGCAGGTTATAACGGAATCTGTATTCATTGTATGCCCGAACCACATCTTTGTCTGTAACCAGGCGTCCGTTTCGTTTCCGTGCCCAGTAATCGGCTTCTCTTAAAATTCCCATAATGGGTCCGAATCTGATGGACAGCTTGAGTTTGTTGGAGATATATTTCTCACCATGTTCCACGATGGCGGCAACACCTTTGGGCGTCAAAGGGAGAAGCCCCTCTTCCTTGCACGAACGTGCAATGAAACGTGCATACTTTTGGATGGTATCATCATTTTTTTCGACTTCATCATCAAAGTCCGCCCGGACCTTGAATATTTTATTAAATTTGGAATCATTGTTTTGGAGCAGGTGGAAAAGGTGATAGCTGCCCAGTAAAATCACCTTGACTTCCAGCGGGATGGGCTCCGGGCGAAGGGATGAGGTGCCGTACCCCAGCCCTGAAGTTACATCTTCTATAAATAGCCGCTTATTTTGCAGCGCACGTTTAAGGGCTTCCCATACAAAGGAGTTCATCAGTATCGATTCGATTTCCATTATCAGGTAGCCGCCATTGGCCCTTAAGAGCGAACCCGCCTGAATCATGGTAAAGTCCGTGGTAATGGTTCCCATATAGGCTCTTTTTTCAATTTGACCAAAAACATTGTGATAGGTTGGATTTGTCTCAAAAATAACCGGGGCACCTTTTAATTTCTTTTGATCCACGAGCACATTGACTTCGTAGCGTTGAAAAGAGGGTTTTGGGGGTTGAAACATCAAACCTTCAATGGATGCTTTTGTCTCAGAAGAAGCGATAAAATCCTTGACGTTTTCCAGGATATCGTCCTGTACTTCGTCTAGATATGTCAGGATGTCCGTGCACTCTTTAAAGGCGTCTCTAAGGACGTCTATTCGCTGTTTCACCACAAACAGGGCTATTTCTTCCATCAGTTTTTCGATCTGAGAGTTCATGGCCTGGTTGATCTTGTTGATTTCTCTGATCGTGGCATCGATTTCAGACTGAACGGTAAGGATGTTTTCTTCGATTTTACCCCGTGTGTCTTCTGGAAGCGCTAAATATTCTTCCGGAGAGATCGCCTTTTCTTTAACAATGGGGACGGTTTGATATCCGGTTTTCGTTCGGTTGATCTGGACGTTCTTTTCAGCGGCTGAAGCTTCGAGATTTTTAAATATATTTTTTTGTTGGTCGGAATACTTTTTTTGGATTTCAGACTGTCTCTGCTGATAGGATTCATGTTCAAAGGCTTTGGGCAGTTCTTTTTTCAGATCATCGATCAAATCCCCCATCTTTTTACAAAACCGGGTTGCTTTTCCTGTGGGTACGGAAATGGGTTTGGGGCGGTATTCATCCTTAAAATTATTGACCATGCACCAGTCGACCGGAGATGATAAATTTTTGGCATGCCCATTTACGATGTCTCTGATAATGGTTGATTTTCCGGTGCCTTCAATCCCGGTGACGAACATGTTATATCCCGGACTTTTCATGTTCAACCCAAATTCGATGGCCTGAACCGCACGTTCCTGTCCGATGACGTTATCCAGGGGATCGACCTCTGCCGTACTTTTAAATGTAAACATCTTGGGATCACATGTGGACCTGAGATCGACTGGTTTTAATTCGAATTTCTTTTTCATTATGTGCTCCTGTAAAATGGGGAAAATTAGAATCCGTTCAAAAAATGCCAGGATCAAATGGGGTTCGGAAAGTTTTATTCTAATAGTGCATTAAACGGCTCATTTGTCAATAGCCTAGGCCTCACGTTTTCAGGGGGTGCGCTCCCCCGTTTCACTCCGGTGTCTGCGTGTCTGGTCATTTCAAAGACTTAGCAGTGGTGGCATTCCTGCCCCCTCCGCGTTCTCCCGCGAAAAGCATGCGGGAGCCGCGGTCTCCCCCACTGCTAAATCATTGAAATGACGAAGCCACTCCGCCAATATCGTTACACGGGGAAGTGAACCCCCTGAACACGGACCCTATCCTTTGACTCAGTTCTTCCCTTGACAACATTTTTAACAATCGATATTCTTGTAATCGGATGATGACGTGAAACCATTTCAAAAATGTATCTTAGGCCCAATGGTTGCGTTCCATGCCGCCTTAAAATTCTCACATACGATAAGATAACTGCTCCTTTTCCACCGACCCGGACCTTACCCTGGAACGCAATATTTTTTAGATAGAGTCTATGTGGAATATCATTTAACATCAGGAGGTAAAATTATGGCCGAGGATCAAATTGGCGTTGTTATTAATTATTATGCGAAACTCGGTGTTGCCGCCCTAAAGGTGACCAGCGGTACCATCAAAGCAGGTGATCTTCTGAAGTACAAGGGGTATACCACCGATTTTACCGAAGCTGTTACAACCATGGAAGTTGAAAAACAGTCTGTTGAACAAGCACAGGCCGGCGATTTGGTTGGCGTGAAAGTAAAAGAGAGAGTCAGAGAAAAGGACAAGGTTTATAAGGTCGTCGAGTAACGAGAGATTTTATCCAGTGACACCGATTGTATATGGTCGAGAATCTGAATAAGGTCGGTGATAACAACATCGGCAGATAGGTCTTTGCATCGGGGATCGTTTTCTCTGAGTCTCAGGGATCGGGCATCACCGGCAAAAAGCGCTGTCTTAAATCCTGCCTTCTTTGCAGGGTAGATGTCGTTTAACATGTCATTTCCGACATAAAGGACTGAATGTGCAGATATGCCCATTTTTTCAAGTTGTTCGGCCGCCACATTAAACATGAAAAATGATGGTTTTGCATACCCGAATTTGTAAGAAAAAAAGATAAGCTCCGGATGAAATCCACAATCTTCCAGGCTTGAATCTAAAAACCACTTAAACAGATACGGGGTATAAAATTGAGCATTTGAGATAATCCCCATCAGAACATTCAGATCTTTACAGGTTGAAAGCGTCTTCTCAAGGTTCGGCATGGGGTATACAGGATTAACGATCAATTCGAATTCCATGGCAAATGCCCGGACCATGTCAAGATCGTATATTTCAAGAACCCGCATCCATACCCGATCTATTTCAACTTCAGGAAAGTCCACTCTTTTTTCTTTGAGGGTTTGATGGGTGGTATCTATGGTTGCGAAGAAACGGTTTAGAATCTTCGGAGGTGTCTGTTGAATCCCAAATGTGTTCAACAGGCTTTCAAGCTTTTCGGATGTGTATGATTCTCGCTTTGCAATGCCGATATCTCCCGAACCGCTGACAAAAAGCGTGCCGTATATGTCAAAAAGGATGCACCGGATTTTGTCTTCCAGTTTTCCGGACCGATGCAAAGAACTGGGACGGGGAAGAAGCGGTTTGATGTATTTTGAAAGCAGATTATTTTTCGGCATAAAAAGACCATTTGAGAAGGCTGAAATTGTCAAGGTTAAAAAATTCTGAAAGCAGAATCTTTTTATCTATTTTTTGGTGCACGTTGTCTCTGATCACCCGGGTGTAGATATCCAGGAGGTTTTTCCTGTATTTTTTTTGATTGTAATGGTGCGCTACAGCATTCAGGTTGTTTTGTATCAAGGGATCCTTGTTCGGCACATCTCCCGGATTTGAAAGATACGGGTTGAGATGTATCAGTGCATCTCGATTCCCACTGTCCGACAAAACTTTTGATATAATGGTTTTTTGAAAGGATTCATCGAGCAGCCCAAAATCGATGATATCCTTGTCGGTCGTTTTTTCAAAAGCATTTTTTATTGTGGTTTCATCGATGGCCAAATCGAACATGGCCCCGGTCTTTTGAACCCATGACTTCCACGTTTCAAACAAATTTTCTTTGCCGATCCATTCCACAGGGACATTCAGCCGGGAATAAAGATGATCCAATCGGATGCCATTTTTTTCAAAGTCTTGGCATATCTGGGGTAGTCTTCTGCCCCAGAGAAGTTTTTCTGCGGTCCATGGCTCAAGAAATGAAAAACCAAACCCTTCGGTAATGCTTGTGGTAATCAAAAAATTGGCGGCCAAAACAAGATCTGAAAATTCATGGGTTAAACCTGCGTCGAATATGATATCCAGATGTTTTTCTTCAACGAATGCTTTCCATCGTTCATAGCTTTTGATGTCCACCGGGCTGTTGGGTGGGAGGGTAATGACCAGGGTTTCGCGGTGGGTGAAAAACAGGGATAAAAGGAACGCTTCTCCGATATTTTTTCTCCGGATGGCCCGGACTGGATACAAAACATAATTTTTTGAGATTGCACCTGTTGCTTTGAAATTAAGAGGTTTTATGATGTTGAAAATCTTGTGTAGTCCTTCTTTTTTTAACCCTGCTTTAAGCAATATGTTATAATCCCGTGAGTTAATTACGCCGTAATGGCAGTCCGAAACATATTCGTCTTCGGAAAAATATGCTAAAGGTCGTCCGTCTTCTGCGAAATCGTGAATTTGCAAAAAGAGTCTGATTTTTTCCTTTTGAAGTGTTTTGAGGATTTTTAGAAAAATTTTGTTCTTTGCCAGTGTCGGGTTGTGAACGTGAATAAGGTCGCACCCGCCTTCCCATTTTAAACGGATGGCTTGAAGGATGGCGGCGGCCACCTTTTCTGGTTCAAATCTGTTCGGATCGGAGGTGTCGTAGCCGAGCCCTGGGATATGCACGGTTTCCCAGGGAAAGGAAGCATCCGGAGGGGCACCCGTCAGCATAAGGAGATCGGATGTGTGAAGCATGGATTCGATCTGCTGCCTTAAAACTGTGGTTACACCGCCGGTTTTGAGATGATAATGGATAAATACGATCTTCATTTCTGGTCTTTTTATTCCCGAAATAGTGCCGCCAATTCTTCGATCTCCTTTTTGAAATATAACAAATCTTTTTGGCAGAACCTTTTTTTATTCATGGTCAAGAGCAATTCGTCGAGCGCCTTGACCAACTCGGGCGCTTGAGATTGCTGATAATTGTCACAGCTCTTCAAATATCGGCATTTATGGCAGACCTCAATGGCTTTTCGGTGTTTACGCTTACTTCTGGTACACAGAATATATTGCGTTTGAACCTTTATTTTTGCCCCCTATTTGTAACCCATGAATGCACGCAAAAAAAAATAAGCGACGGTCGAGTTTGCCGGTTGTGCAGGTTTAGGATGGACAATCCCCCTTTAAAGGGCGCAGGGTCTGTATCTGCGGTCGGGTGACGCAAACGCCCTGTAACACATCCCTATAGTGTTACAACTCGAAACGCTGAATACAGGTATAGGACAAGTCGGTCCGGGTGTCAAAAAAATATTGATATATTCAAAACAATACGACAGGATTATGCAATCTCTCGGAGATTTCATCTTAAATGCCGCCATCACACCGCCGTGAAATCATAAAAGGAGAAAGATCAAGTTAGTTCGCTTTGCCCCGCCTGCCCAAGGCACGAGCGGGCTGGTCATAATTGGAATGATGGAACAATGGCATGATGGAATAATGGATAACTGTAGGGATTAAAATGATATTGTTCCTTCAACCCAACGTTCCACTATTCCAACATTCCATGGAAGCGGAATAAACCATGAGCTATAAAAAAACTTTAATTTCACTTAATTGGAGAATTTTCGAGACCCATTATGGATCCAAAAAATCTTCCGATAATTCCGTCTGATCGCGGGGATGATCTGCATAATCTGGAGATTGCGGATTCCGCAGACCTTGTCCTTTTTATGGCCGGGAATCAGTTTATGGCCATGAAAGAGATTATTTTCGCCTTTCAAAAAGAATATCCGGATATTGACAAAATATATTACGAAACCCTTCCGCCCGGCCTTGAACTCAAACAGATTCTATCGGGTGGAGCGATCTTTAGAGATAAAATCATCAGCGTCTATCCGGACGTCTATTCATCGGTGAATCTAAACGCAATGAAAACGCTCGAGAGAGCCGGTCATATTCGCAAGGATGATTACCATCTTTACCTGCACAATCGCCTGACCCTGATGACTCCGGAAGGCAACCCGGCTCGGATAAAATCCATAAATGACCTGGGCGGGGAACGGGTCCGAATATCTCAGCCAGATCCTGCAAATGAAGATATTGCGTTCCATATTGTTGATATGTACCGCCAGGCAGGGGGCGATGAACTTGTTCATCGCATAATGGAAAAAAAGCGCGCTCAAGGAACGACCATTTTCACCATCGTTCATCACAGAGAAACCCCCTTGCGGATATTAAAAAAGACGGTGGATGTGGGCCCGGTGTGGGCTTCAGAAGTGATCCATGCAAAGTCTTCGGACCTTGCTTTCGAGGTGATTGAGCCGGGTGAAGGTTTGGATCAAAGAGAGTGGATAAATTATTATATATGCAAATTAAAAGATGCTCAAAATCCCGGAAATGCAAAAAAGTTCATCGAGTTTATAAAATCCCCAGGGTCTCAAAAAATTTACAAAAAATATGGTTTCCTGCCGCGTCCGGAACGATAACCCTTGAGGGGTTACGCCGCTGTTTTTTTGAGCAGCATGGTTGCGGGGTCCAGAAACAATACCGGTTGGTCGGAATCGGCGCCAATGCCCTTTAGGGTTTTTACATGGATTTCTTTGCCCTCGGGCTGGAGCATAATGACAAGGTCAAATAGGTCAACAACATCCAAAAGGGGAGCCGGCATTCCGTTGGGGCCGGGCTTTTCATGCCGGTGTGTCTTTATGGCCAGCCAGACAGTTAATGAACGTTTTTCAGCCAGGCGCTTTAAATCGGAAAGGGATGTTCTGGCTGAATCGTCAATTTGAAACCCATCGATAAAAATCATTTGGGGTGAAAAAATATTTTGTTCTTCGAGATCGGTCAGCCTTTCTTCAAGTTTGGAAGTGGAAAACCCTTCAACCCTGAATGTCATAATAAATCTGTGAGACAATATGGATTCCCAGACCTGATTCGTTTTCTGTGCTTCATATTGTTTTGTGAGATGCCGGAAGACTTCTTTGTACCACAAACCGACTTTTTTGACCGGATCGTTTAGACTGATATGGAGGACATTCTTTCCTTTTAAAAGGGTGTTCAAGGCGAGTTGGACCAGAATTGCAGTTTTGCCGACTCCCGCTCGTGCAAGCACTGAGCCGAAGCCTCCTTCAGGAAGGATATCTTCGTTTTCACGTTCCATAAACCTCAAGGGGTTCTGGAGGCGGAGTTCTTTTTTAAGCATAATCGTTTTCCTTTCTTTATTTAGGCAGTATTCTTTTTGGCGTCTGCTGCCTTTTTGGCCAATTCCTCGGCGATGGAATGGGGGACCTGCTTATAGGTGCCGGGTTCCATGGTAAACTGAGCTTTTCCTTGGGTCGATGATCTTAAAATCGTTGAAAAGCTGAACATTTCTGCAAGTGGAACCCTGGCTTCAACAACACACATGGGGCCTTCATCCTGGGAACCCACAATGATTCCACGACGCTGGTTTAAAAGACCCATAACCGCACCCTGAAACTCGGCCGGTGTTTCAACATCAACTTTCATGATGGGTTCAAGAATAACCGGCTTTGATTTAAGATACCCTTCACGAAAAGCGCCCCGGGCTGCAGCTATGAATGCCATCTCCGATGAGTCTACCGAATGTGATGCACCGTCATTGATGACCACTTTAACACCGGTAACGGGAAATTCCATCTTTGGCCCTTTGGGCATGCATTGTCTGAAGCCCTTTTCACATGAAGCGATGAACTGGGTCGGAATCTTACCGCCGACGATGTTATTTTCAAAGACGAAATGCTCTCCGGAAACAGGTTCCATATAGCCGGCAACCCGTCCGTATTGTCCCGATCCACCGGTTTGTTTTTTGTGGATATAGTTGAAATCTGCCTTTTGGGTGATGGTTTCCCTGTAAGCCACCCGAGGTTTGCCTGTTGTAACCTCAGCGGTGTATTCACGACGCATCCGCTCAACATAGACTTCAAGATGCAGCTCTCCCATCCCTTCGATAATCGTTTCATTGGTCTCATCGTCCACATAGGTCCTGAAGGTGGGGTCCTCTTTGCTGAACCTGTTGAGGGCTTTGGACATATTCATTTGAGATTTATTGTCTTTCGGCACGATGGCGAGGGAAATTACCGGGTCAGGCACAAACATGGACGTCATGGTCAGATTGAGACCGGGACCCACAAAGGTATCTCCGGAAGCACAGTCGACTCCAAAAAGCGCCCCGATATATCCCGGCGAAATGGTCTCGATGTCTTCCATTTGATCTGCGTGCATTCGGGCAAGCCTGCCCACCTTGATTTTTTTTCCGTTGCGGACGTTGACGATGGTATCGCCCTTGGAAAGGGATCCCTGGTACACTCTAATGTAGGTCAACTGGCCATATTGGCCGTCTTCAAGTTTGAAGGCCAGGGCGACAACCGGTTTTTTCGATTCACAGGACAAAGGAACCGGTGCCTCGTTATCATTCAGATCCAGTGCCGTGTTTTTCACTTCAGAAGGGCAGGGAAGAAAATTTACAACAGCATCGAGGAGTGGTTGAACACCTTTGTTTTTATAAGCCGATCCAATGAATACCGGTGTTATTTCGCGAGACAGAGTTCCCCTGCGAACGGCCGAGATAATCATATCTGTTGTAATTTCTTTCTCTTCAAGAACCGCTTCGGTAAGGGTATCGGAGAACAGGGAGGCCGCATCAATCAGTTCTTCCCGCCTTTCCATGGCTTCCGAAAGGAGATGCTGGGGTATCTCCTCAACCCGTACAACATCTCCGTTGGGGCCGTCAAAGTAAACCGCTTTCATGGTCACAAGATCAACAACCCCCTCCAGATCAGCTTCAAGTCCTATTGGAATCTGCAGGGCTAAAGCATTGTGCCCCAGTTTATTTTTAAGCTGATCGATGACACGGAAAGGATTGGCACCGCTTCGATCGCATTTGTTGATAAAAGCCATGCACGGTACTTTGTACCTTTTCATTTGCTGATCAACAGTGATCGACTGCGATTGAACACCTCCCACAGCACATAAAACAAGTATGGCGCCGTCGAGCACCCTCAGGGACCGCTCCACTTCTATTGTGAAGTCGACATGACCGGGGGTGTCGATAATATTAATTTCGTGGTTCAGCCACTCACAATAGGTAGCTGCCGAGGCAATGGTTATACCACGCTCTTTTTCAAGCTCCATAGAATCCATGGTTGCACCCACACCGTCTTTTCCCTTGACATCATGGATGGCATGAATCCTCTTCGTAAAAAAAAGGATTCTTTCGGTAATTGTTGTTTTACCTGAATCTATGTGTGCACTGATTCCGATGTTTCTGACTTTTTGGATAGAATTTTTCATGGTATTCATACATCTTTGTTTTTACCCCAAACGAGTGTAAAAAAAACGAGAAAATCTATAACACAACGACTTTGTTTGGGTTTTATTGAATAAAAAACCCCTCATTGGGATTTTCGCACCATATGAGGGATCGTTGGTTATTCGTTGTCGGTGTCGAAGGTCAAGTATACTAGGTGAAAATAATTGCGAAAATGCGTTTGTCAAGCCGTTCGTATAAAATTATTACCCTGATTGAGCGATCGATTTAGGTTTTAGGAAGTTTTTTTTAGATGCCGGGCAAGGCGAATTAGGCAGAAGCTCAAAAGGAGCATGAGGAATAGGGTGAATGCGGGGCCAAATTTTAAGGCGACCCAGCTCATTCCCACGAGTGGTAAAAGGCTCACGCGAACAAACATTCTCAAGATATCATGCCCGGCAATGAAATCGGCCGCCGCCGGTGAATGTTGAGTGTAGAAATTTACGAAGCTTTTGCCGATGCTGTTGGTCACCAGAAATCGATCCCGCATCTCGCGCAATATTTTGACATGGGGCGCCATTGAAGATCCATAAGCAGCCGTGGCGATAAAGCAGCCGCCGCCACCACCGCCATCACTGCCGCTGACACCGTTTTCATTCATACCCCCACAAACAATGTCGTCATGGATG
>JGI24024J18818_10000589_pt1 | contig 14060 bp, 10 predicted proteins | sample Cruoilmetagenom2_FD_18818 | JGI IMG/M metagenome (IMG submission 18818) | reverse complement strand
AAAAATGAACCGTCTCCAATAACTTTATAAATGGTTTTTTTCCAAGGCCAAACTACTCCAAGAGAGCCAATAATAAAGCCCATTATAACAGATAAAGTTATGTTTTTATAATGTTTTAAAACATAACTAATAAAATGAGAAAAAGTAACTAAACCTGTTATAGAGCCTAAAGTAAAGACGCTTAGTACTTTTAACATTCTTATACGTGCTGAATCAATAAGACTAAAGTTACCAGTAAATAAGTCGAAAACTGTATCGTATAAAGCATTAACTGAATCTACTAAAAGGAGGACATAGTTTCCTAATAAAATTAAAATAAATGACCCAGAAAAGCCTGGTAATGCCATTCCTGATACGCTAATAATACCACAAAAAAATACAAACCAAAGATTATCGTTTTCTTTAGCTGGATCAAGAAAGCTAATACTCATACCAATTGCTATACCAAATACTAATGCAATAATTGTTTTAATATTCCAGTCTTTAAAATCTTTACTAATGTAATATATGGAACCAATTATCATCCCAAAAAAGATACTCCAAACGTATAGCTCGTAATTTGCAATGAGGTAATCAAGAATTTTTGATACACTAAAATAACTGATTATCATACCAAAAAAAAGAAGACCTAAAAATCTACCATTAATATAATTGTAGAAGCTATTAAACCTACCATTAATTAATAATTTAAAAGCTTTTCCATTTATTTTTTTTAAAGAATAGATAAATTCTTCATAAAAACCAGCAACAAAAGCTACTACACCACCCGAAACGCCAGGCACTTTATTTGCAGCTCCCATGCCAAGTCCTTTAATGACTAAAAAAAGACGATCTGTAAATGTTCTCGTGCTCTGCATTTGAGATTAGTCGTTAGTTTTTGAACCTAATTTCTCCAAAATTAAAATTGTTAAAAACCCTACTGTCATTAACAAGAGTGCTATCATTATTTGGTGGTCTTCTTCAAATGAAAATGGTGAAACACTTTGTTCTTGAAACGGAACTTCTATACCTTTAGAATTTGTTCTCCAGCTTAACACTTTTTTCCACGGCCAGATTTTATTTAAAGAGCCAATCATAAATCCAGTTAACATTGCTAAGGTTAAGTCTTTATAATGCTTAAACATCCAATTAAGGAGTTTGGAAAAGGCTTTAATTCCAAAAATAGCTCCTATGGCTAGCATTAAAAATTTAATAATTGCATCTTTAAAAAGTTCGAAATTTAGGGTGATTATACTATGAAATAAATCGTCAACTGTATTTATTGCTGTTTGGTATGCACCAAGAATTAATAAAATAAATGCTCCAGAAACTCCAGGTAGAATCATGGCTATAATACCAATAAAGCCACAAAACAATAGATAAAGATTATTATCAGGTGAAGCAAAAGGTTCTGCAATTGTAAGGAAATAGGATGCTATTGTTGTTACTATAATGGTTATGAAAATCCAAGTATTCCAAGAGCGAATTTGTTTTCCTATATAAAAAACACTAGCCAAAACTAACCCAAAAAAGAAAGACCATAATAAAATGGCTTCATTTAAAAGAAGCCATTTTATTATTTTGGCTAAAGAAATGATACTAATTGCTATTCCAAAAAAAAGAGCTAATAAAAAATTACCATTTATAGATGACCAAGCTTTTTTTAAACCATTGGTTCTCCATATTTTAAAAAAAGTAAAACTAATGTTATCGATACTTTCTAATAACTCTTCATATATACCAGAAATAAATGCAATAGTTCCTCCTGAAACTCCTGGAACAACATCGGCTGCTCCCATTGCAATGCCTTTAAGGGAAATAATAATATAATCAAAAAAACGTCTCTGCATTTGGTTTTAATTAAGGTAAGTAAAGGTATGGAATTTTAGTTTTAGACGTTTTTAAATTTCGTCAATAGCTCCTTTACAGATTTTCGTTTATATACTGTTGGAAATAATTCCTCGATTATAAAAACATAGTCTTTATCTATGTTTAGAGCATTTTTAAGATGAAAACGACCTTTTACTAATTGATTTGTTATAAGATAAATTCCTGCTAAACGATATTCAACTTCAGCTTCTTCTGAATAGAACTCTGCTGTTTGGATTAAACTAAAACTAGCAGCTTCATATTCGCCTAAACCAATTAGAATATCGGCTCTTGCTAACCAAGTGTCCAACTCATAATTGCCAAGCTCTAATGTTTTTTTATAACCTCTTTCAGCTTCTTCTAAAAAATTTAAACGATGATTAATCTGTGCATATAATTTCCAATAAACAACATTTTCAGAATCTATATTTATGGCTTTGTTAATGTAATATAATGCTTTTTGATAATTCTTATTTTTATTGTAAAAATTTGTGATTGCTATCCAACCTTTATCCAATAAAGGGTCTTCTTCGACAGTTTTATAATAGTGTTGTACTGCTAAATCATCGTTACCCAATTTTTCGTAACATTTCCCAATGCGTAATAAAGCAAAAGAAGTTGGGTCGTCTAAAGCCAAAGTGATTTTGTAATTTTCTATAGCCTCGTCAAACTGTTTTAGTTTTTCTAAAACTTTCCCTTTTTCTAAGTAAGCACCAATAAAAAGATCGTCGGAAATTATAGCAAAATCAAAGGCAGCTAGTGCTTTTGTGTAATCTTTAGTGTTAATGTATTGTTTGCCTAACTGATGCCAAGCGACTTCACAATAAGGATTTTTTTCTAAATAGACATTTAAGTATTCTATAGCTTCAGTATTTTGTTCTAAGAATTCGAAGCAATAAATGGCATTGTAGAGCGCAGAGTAATCTTCATAATCTACATCTAAGCATTTTAAAAAGTACAATTTTGCATCTTCAAATTTGTCTAAAAACAAATACTCCATACCTATAAGAGAAAATATTTCTGCATTATCTTCTGAAAATTCTAAAGCTTGAATTAGAATATGTATTGCTTTTTCGTGATTATCTTTTTTAGATAAAATATTGGCTTTCTGAATATAAACTTCTTCATTTGAAGGTTCTATCTCATATAACTTATTTAAAAGTTGATCTGCCAATTTTAGTTTATTTTCAAACACAAAAATTTCTACTTGAAATAATTTTAAGTTTGTAGATGTAGGATGCTGTTCTAAGCCTAACTTTATAGCTTTTTTTGCTAAAGCTATTTTACCAATTTCGAGATAATGGTGGATAATATTTTCAAATTCATTGGAGTCGAAAAACAAAACATGGTTCGTTTTTAGCATAGACTCAAATTTTGAAAGTGATAAACTATTGTTTTCGTCGTACTGACTATACTCCATAGGTGTTTTTAAAAGTTCACTAGAATAAATGTAATATTCTATTTATCATGTGGGCTATTTATTAATCAATCTTTTCAACAAAATAATTAACAGTTAAACTTAATAAGAAGTTTTATTTTGAAATATTATTTAACACGTTTTTAATAATATTACAACCTTTAATAATATCTTCATTAGAAATGTTAAGTGGAGGTGTTATTCGTATTGCACAAGGTTCGAATAGTAACCAAAAAAGAATTAATCCAGCATCTTGACACTTTAAGATCACTTGATTTACAATTTCTGCCGAAGGCAATATTGCTGCAAGCATCAATCCTTTACCACGTATTTCTTTTATTAGTGGGTGTATTAAATGTTTTCGTATTAAGATTTCCTTTTCTAAAGTACCAGCGATAAGTATGGTCGATGTAATTTCTTTTAAGGTTTCTAAAGCTGCTGCTGATATTACTGGATTACCACCAAAAGTGGTTATATGACCTAGTTTTGGATTGTCCATTAGGCAATCCATCATTTCTTTTGAAGCTGTAAATGCTCCTATTGGTAATCCACCACCTAAGCCTTTTCCAGAAACTACAATATCTGGAATACAATTATAGTTTTCAAAACCAAAAAGTTTTCCTGTCCTGCCTATTCCTGTTTGGATTTCATCTAATATAAATAATGCTCCAACTTCGTTACAGCGTTGTCTTACTTTTTGTAAATAATTTTGTTTAGGTTCAATAAAACCTGCTCCTCCTTGTATGGTTTCTAAAACGACAGCAGCAGTTTTTGTTGTTATGTGTTGTAAATGTATTTCATTATTATAATCAATAAAATAGACATCAGGAATTAAAGGGCGAAAAGGTTGTTTTTGTTTTTCAACTCCTAAAATACTCATTGAGCCTATTGTATTGCCATGGTAAGCTTTATGTGCTGCAATAATTTGTGAGCGACCAGTAAATCGTTTTGCTAATTTTAAAGCACCTTCTATGGCTTCGGTTCCCGAATTTGTTAAATAAGTACTTTCTAAAGGAGTTGGTAAATGCTGTGCTAATAATTTGGCAAGTTCTACAGCTGGTTCTTGTATATATTCACCATAAACCATAACATGCAAATATTTGTCTAACTGAGCTTTTATGGCTGAAACTACTTTAGGATGTTTATGCCCCAAACTACAAGCTGAAACTCCAGCAACAAAATCTAAATAAGCCTTATTATTTTGATCGTAAATATAACTGCCTTCAGCATGAGAAATTTGTATTGCTAATGGATGTGGTGTAGTTTGTGCTTGGTATTTAAAAAAATCGTTTTTAATTATCTTTTTGTTTTTTTAGTTTGCTTTTTAAAGGTTCTCCTTTTTTAAAAGATTTTTTACTCAATAATTTTTTAGGAATATTTCTAGCTGCTTTATTCTCTTTTTTAGGAGTTTTAGTTTCTTTTTCTGAAGCTTCCACACGCTTAATTAATGAAGGGTCAAAAAATTCTTTTTGAGGTTTATAATCTTCTAGCCCTTTAATTACAGGAAGATTTAAGGGAGGATCGTCGGCAAATAAATCTTCAACACTTGTTGGTCGTTCTTCATCACGCCAATCAAAACCACGAAGAATACGTTCGTTCTCTGGAAACTGTTCTTCAGGATATAAATCGCCATCAATTTCTTTTATCCTCCTAATTTCGTCAATAGTATTATTTGTTATCCAAATTTTAATTTTTCCAGATTTACCTTTATCAATACCAACTAATTCATTTTTATCATTTCTGAAATAATAAATTGACTCGGCGTTTTTAATAATATCAATACTATATAACTCATTATCTTTAAATAAGCCAAATAATTTTTGCCCTTTAATTTGATTATATCCTTCACTAAGAGTGTCTTTGCTAATTACAAATGCATTGTCAAATACTTTTAAAGAATCTAATTTTTCAGTTTCCGGATTGGATATTAAATGTATAGAATCTCCAGTTATTTGATTTTCAATATTCCAAAGGATAGGATTACGTTTTTTAGAGAAAACATCACTTGAAGAATAGCGACTTAAATTTATAAGCTGTGTGAGTCCAATTTTGTGGTCAACATGTATAGAGTCTGCTTTACCACTTAAATCCGATTTATACCATTTGGCATTATAAAATGCTTTTGTTATACGATTTTCTGGAGGTCCAGTAACTCTAATAGTGTCGCTATGAATGTAGATAGAATCGTTCTCTTGTACACTAATTGCTAATGCACGTTTGGTTATAAAAACGGAATCTTTTTCACGAAAAACTTCAGCATAATGGCCTTTTACAATAAAATTATTAGTTGTGTCTGTAACTTTTATATTGTTTGTAGCTGAAGCAAAACTTCGGTCTCGATCAAAATACATACTATCGCCTTCAAAAATACGATTGTCATAGTCTATTCTTGATTTTTTAATAAAATAGCCAATATTATTGTTTGTGTCATAAAACCCTTTTTCACAATAAATTTTGCTATCCTCACCTGTGATTGTTGTCGGGCCATATAGAAAAGTATGACCAGTTTCTGAATAAAAATCTAATTGGTCAGAATCTATAACATAATCTGGATTTACCAATTTTACATCTTGAACAAATTGATATTTGTTAGTTTGCATGTAGTATCTCCCAATTTGACTTGTTATTGTCCCAGAAGAATCTTTTACTACTTTTCCTTTCGACTTGTAATATGCTTCTTGTTTTACACGATCAAAAAATAGAGTGTCTGTTGTGATTACAGAAGTTGGATCGGTTAATACAACATCTCCACTTGCAAATGCAAGCTTTGTTAATCCACTATATTCTACATATTTTGAGGACATATTTATAGTATCACCTTGTTTGATAATAACATTTCCGTAGGCTTCAATAAAATCCTCTTTAGCATAATAAATTGCTTGGTCGCACCACATTTTAACACCATCGTGAGTAATAATAACTTGACTCATATCATCGCGAGTTAAAATTGTGGCATCAGGAAGTTTAATATTTTCTTTAGTTAAAAAAGGGGAATATTCAATTTCTATTCTACGACGTTCCTGAGCATTGGTTATACTTGTAAGTAGTAACGTGAAAAGGATTAAAGTATATAAAAATTTATGCTTTTTCAAGTGCTAATTATTTTTGGTAAAAATAACTATTATATTGTTCTTTTATTGCTAGTTATAAAATATTTAAGACAAAAAAACCTGCTTAAAAACAATGTTAGAAGCAGGCTTAATTAATTTTATACTTTGAGTTACCTAAAAATAGTTTGTTTTCTATCTGGACCTACAGATACTATTTTAATAGGAATCTCTAATTCTTTTTCTAAAAAGTTAATATAATCGTTTAATTCTATTGGAAGTTGGGAAGCTTCTTCCATTTGAGTTAAATCTTGACTCCAACCATTAAACTCAGTATATATTGGTGTCACATTTTCAGCTTCAATATTATAAGGTAAATGTGTTATAACATCTCCTTTATAATTATAAGCAGTACATACTTTTATTGTGTTAAAACCTGAAAGCACATCGCCTTTCATCATCATTAGTTGTGTAACACCATTAATTTGACATGCATATTTTAAAGCTACAAGATCTAACCAGCCACATCTACGACTTCTACCTGTAGTTGCTCCAAATTCTTGACCAACACGTCCCATGGTTTCACCATCTTCATCAAACAATTCGGTTGGAAAAGGACCTGAACCTACTCTTGTTGTATAAGCTTTAAAAATACCAAATACGTCTCCAATTTTATTTGGAGCTACACCTAAACCTGTGCAAGCTCCTGCAGCAGTAGTATTAGAAGATGTTACAAAAGGATATGTTCCGAAATCAATATCTAGTAAAGATCCTTGTGCACCTTCGGCTAAAATAGACTTTCCTTCTTTTAATGTTTGATGGATATATTCTTCAGAATCTATAAAAATCAGTGCTTTTAAAGTTTCAATGGCTTTAAAAAACTCAATTTCTAACTCTTCTAGATCATATTGTAAGTCAACATTATGGAATGCTATCATTTTTTCATGCTTATTTGCTAAAGCACGATATTTTGTTTTCCAATCTTCTAACTCTAAATCACCAACTCTAATACCATTACGTCCAGTTTTGTCCATATATGTTGGTCCAATGCCTTTTAGTGTAGAGCCAATTTTTGCTTTTCCTTTTGCAATTTCACTTGCTGCATCTAATAGCCTATGTGTAGGTAATATTAAATGAGCTTTACGAGAAATGCGTAGTGATTTTGTATAATCTATATTTTGATTGTCGAGCTTACTTAATTCATTTTTAAAAATTACAGGATCTATAACAACGCCATTTCCAACTAAATTTATGGCATCATCATGAAATATTCCAGATGGAATAGTATGTAATACGTGCTTCATGCCATTAAAAACAAGCGTATGTCCTGCATTTGGACCTCCTTGAAATCGAGCAATTATATTATAGTTAGAGGTAAGTACATCAACAATTTTTCCTTTGCCTTCGTCTCCCCATTGTAAACCTAGTAGTAAATCTACTGCCATTTTGTAATTAGTTAGTTGGTTGTTTTTTAGTGCCGTAAAAGTAGAGTGAGTGATTTTGAATGTCTATATTAAAAACTTCTTCAATCGTTTTTTTTATTGAATGAATTCTTGGATCGCAAAATTCGATAACTTCACCAGTATCGGTAAGAATTACATGGTCGTGTTGTTTATCGAAATATGATTTTTCATAATGCGCTTGATTTTGACCAAACTGATGTTTTCTAACCAAAGAGCAATCTAAAAGTAATTCTATAGTATTGTATAGTGTTGCACGAGAAACGCGATACTTTTTATTCTTCATATTTATATATAAAGATTCTATATCGAAATGATCTTTGCATTCATAAATTTCTTGGAGAATAGCGTAGCGTTCAGGTGTTTTTCTATGACCATTATCTTCTAAGAATTTGGTAAAGACATTCTTTACAATTTCTTGATTTTTATTTTCGATTTTAACACTCATAATTCTACTACAAATTTAAACTAATTTTGTGAGGGTTCACTTATACTCTTTGTACTTTTTCAATACCATTAATATTTTTGATTCTAAGCATTAATTTTTTAACCAAATTATTATTTTTTACTATAACAGTAATCTTACCAGAAAATAGTCCATGATTAGTTTCGAAACTAATATTTTTTATATTAACATGCATATTTCCTGAGATGACTTTTGTGACTTCACTTACCAAACCTAAATTGTCTATTCCTGTCATTTGAATAACTGCTGTAAATTCTTGTTGTGAAGAATCTATCCATTTTGCTTTCATAATACGATAAGCATAATTAGATTGTAAGCTTAAAGCGTTAGGACAATTTTTTTTGTGAATTTTAATACCATCGTTTATAGTTAAAAAACCAAAAACAGCATCTCCAGGAATTGGATTGCAACAATTTGATAATTTGTAATCCAATCGCTCTTCCTCTTTACCAAAAACAAGCATGTCATATTTTGCAGTAATCTCATCTCTATTTATGTCTGTAGTAGTGCTAGGTTTCCTGATTTTATTTTTCAGAAAACTTACAAACGCATTACTACGTGAAGCTGCAAAATCTTTAATCATTTTATTGTCTATAGCATTTATACCTACACGATAAAAAAGATCTAAACTTGTTTTAAGTTTAAAATAACTAACAAGTTCGTTTATAGATTTTTCATTAAGAGCAATTTTAAGTTGTTTTAATTTACGTCTTAAAATTTCTTTGCCTTCAGTTGCAATTTCTTTGGTTTCTTCTCTTAACGAAGATTTTATTTTACTTCTTGCTCTTGCTGTTGTAGCATAATCTAGCCAGTTAGAATTTGGCTTAGCACTATCGGAAGTTAAAATATCTACTTGATCTCCACTTTGTAATGGGTGACTTAAAGGCACTAGTTTTCCGTTAACTTTTGCACCACGTGTTTTCATACCTACTTGAGTATGTATGCTAAAAGCAAAATCTAATGGAGTAGCTCCTTTAGGTAAAGATTTTAGGTCTCCTTTTGGTGTAAATACAAATATTTCTTTAGAATATAAATTGAGTTTAAATTGTTCTACAAAATCAACAGCATTAGTTTCTGGATTTTCTAAAGCTTCTTGTAATTTATTAATCCAATTATCTAACGTGTCTTCAGTTGCAGCTTTACCTTGTTTGTATTTGTAATGCGCAGCGTATCCTTTTTCGGCAACTTCGTTCATACGTTCGCTACGAATTTGTACTTCTACCCAACGACCTTTAGGTCCCATTACTGTTATATGTAAGGCTTCATAACCTGTAGATTTTGGAGAAGAAATCCAATCTCGAAGTCGAATGGGGTTTGGCCTAAAATGATCGGTTACTATTGAGTATATTTTCCAAGCTAAGAATTTTTCATTCTCAATATCGCATTTATAAATAATTCTAACCGCAAATTTATCATATACTTCATCGAATGAAACACCTTGTTTTACCATTTTGCGACGAATAGAATAAATGGATTTTGGTCTTCCTTTTATATCGTAATTAAGATTTTCTTTATTGAGTGAAGATTTTAGAACTCTGCTAATTTCTTTTATATAAGCATCTTGCTGTTCTTTGCTGTCCTTTATTTTTTTAAAAATATCGTTATACACTTCGGGTTCGGTGTATTTTAGTCCAAGATCTTCAAGTTCTGTTTTAATATTATAGAGTCCAATACGATGAGCCAAAGGTGCATAAATGTATAAAGTTTCAGAGGCAATTTTGACCTGTTTATCTGGCCTCATAGCATCCATTGTTTGCATATTATGAAGTCTGTCGGCAATTTTAATAATGATTACTCGAACATCATCATGCAGCGTTAACAGCATCTTCCTGAAGTTTTCGGCTTGCATAGAAACATCCATATCCTTTTTAAGCGAAGATATTTTTGTTAATCCATCTACAATTCTTGCTACAGTTTCTCCAAAGAGTTGGTGTATATCGTCTATTGTGTAATTAGGATTGTCTTCTACAACATCATGAAGTAAAGCCGCGGCAATAGATGTGGCATCCATGCCAATCTCTTGAGCTACAATTTTTGCTACTGCAATAGGATGAAAAATATAAGCTTCTCCCGATTTTCTACGTTGTTCTTTATGTGCATCAACAGCAACATCAAAAGCTGTACGAATTAGCTTTTTGTCTTCAGCAGACAGCATTCTATAGCTAACTTTTAAAAGTTCTTTGTATTCTTTTGCAATAGCTGCATTTTCTTTTTCAATTTCAACACCATTCATAAAACTAATGTAGCAATAAGAATTTTAATGAGCAATAGATTTGTTTGTGATTTTAAAACTGTATTAATTTTAGGAAGGTTCGTTATAAGGTCTTGAAAAAATGAGTTTTAATTCATCCAATCTTTTATTATTATCAGTTTATTCCTCTCTCAAAATCAAATTTCTAAATCGCCCAGAAGATCCGAATCCTGTCCAAATTCCTATTCTTGTTGATTTTGCTGAAGTTAATCTATCGACAATTAAAACAGGTTTGGTTATATCATTTACATATACTTCTACTTTTTCTTCACTAATCTTAATTATTGCCTTGAACCAATCATCAGGATTTGGAGGAATTGCAATTTCACTCTCAAATTCACTAGTTCTTTCTTCCCTTAGTTTTCTCCATGTAAATTCAGGGTGAAATATGTATTGAACCATATGGTCTTTTCTTATTTGCTCTTTAGCAATAAAGTTGAATGGACGGAAATAGATGACTTCATAAGTTTTGTCGTTTTGTATATTAAAGGCGATTCCAATAAAGCTTTTACCTGGATTATTCTCACCTAAAAGTTCAACTTCAATAATGCCTTTATCAAATTCTATATCTTCTATTATTCCAATACCATCACTATTTTTTGCATTCATTTCCACAACATCTTGTTGGTCTCCGTATAACGATATAGTACGATTAACGGCTTTTATTTTCTTATTTTGGATTTTATCAGATAAGCTTATTTGTTGTTGGCAGAATGAATTGATAGAAATTAACAAGAGAATTGTAATAAGTATATTTGTTTTTGGTTTTCTCATTTTAGTTTTGTTTTAATTAACACTAATGCTAAGCTAAAAATAGTTTAATTGTATTTAGCCATTGACAAACGAAAGTAGTGGTTTCAGTTTAAAAAATCAAGATACGGATAAAGTATTATAACTTCAAATTTCTAACCCTATCTAACAATGTTGGATGAGAGTAATGCATAAACACATAAGCTTTATGTGGTGTTAAATTACTTAAACTATTTTTTGAGAGTTTTTTAAGAGATGTGATTAATGGTTCTGCAGCATAAGTGTTTTTTGCATAATCATCGGCTTGATATTCAAATTTACGTGAAATATAATGCATAATTAAACCTGTAATTTCGCTTATTGGGCTATATAATAATCCGAAGGCAATTAAACCAATGTGAAAACTGGGGATATCTACTCCTAAAGCATTCGATAATAAAGGACTAGAAATTAAGAGCGATAAAATATACAATGTTAATCCTGTAAGGAATATAGAAATAGTTAGATTAAAGATTATGTGTTTTCGCTTATAATGTCCAACTTCATGCGCTAAAACAGCTACAATTTCTTCTTCATCTAAATCTTTAATTAATGTATCGTAAAGCGTAACACGTTTTTCGCTACCAAAACCAGAAAAATAAGCATTTGCCTTTGTACTACGTTTAGAGCCATCTATCACAAAAATTTTATCAAGTTTAAAACCAACCGTTTTTGCATAAGTTGAAATTTTATCACGAAGGCTACCTTCTTCTAAAGGGTTTTGCTTGTTAAATAAAGGCACTATTAAACGAGAATAAAACATATTCATAAAAATTGTGAATAATGTTACAGTTCCCCATGCATAAAGCCAAAAGATATGTCCTGTAAATTCGTAAAACCAAACTATTAATGCTAAAATTCCACCTCCAATAATTGCCATCATTAGCAATCCTTTTACTTTATCTAATAGGAATGTTTTTTTGGTGGTTTTATTAAAACCGAATTTTTCTTCAATCACAAAAGTTTTGTAATAAGCAAAAGGCGTTGTTAGTATATCACTTCCAAGCATAATAATTCCGAAAAAGATTAATGCAATTATAATAGCATTATTACTATAACTTCTAGCCATAGTATCTACATATTCAAAACCATCAGCAAAGAAAAAAGTTAGTGTTAATACTAAAGAAAACAGCGATGTATAGTTAGCAAACTTGTAGTTGGTTTTTTTATACTCTTGAGATTTTTTATATTCGGTTTGGTCGTAAACATCCTGTAATTCTTCAGGAATTGAATCGTTAAAATGTTTAGCATTAAGAGCATCTAAAACTTTATTAATAATGAAATTAATAATTATTATAGCTATAATGATGTAGAATAAAGTAGTTGATGTCATAAAATAAATTTAATTGAAGTCTCTTTGTCTTTTGGCTTCAAAAATAAGAATTCCAGCAGCAACCGAGACATTCATCGAATCTATTTCACCTTGCATTGGAATAATAATGTTTTGTGTTGAATTATCAAGCCATTGGTTAGTTAATCCTGTAGCTTCGGCACCAACGACTATAGCTGTAGGATTTGTGTAATTTTGTGTATTGTAATTGATTGAAGCATTTAAAGCAGCACAATAAATATTAACGCCATGCTCTTTTAAATAATGAATAATGTCGGGAGTGCTACCTAAAGCAATTTGGTTGGTAAATACACAACCAACACTAGATCGAATAATATTAGGATTGTAAATATCTGTTTTAGGGTTTGCAATAATTACGGCATCTATATTGGCAGCATCAGCAGTACGTAAAAGGGCACCAATATTACCAGGTTTTTCTGGAGCTTCGGCAATAAGGATTAAAGGGTTTTTTGTTTTAAAAACGATATTATTAATCGATACATCTTTCGTTTTAGCAATAGCAATAATGCCTTCGGTTGTTTCACGATAGGCTAATTTTTTATATACTTCTTTTGATACTTCAATGAAATCAATTTGTTGATGTGTTAAGTTTTTAGTTTGTTCTGCTGAAAATAATTCTGGGTAATATAAAATAGTTTCTAACTTATATCCACCTTTAATCGCTAAAGTAATTTCTCTTTTACCTTCAATTAAGAATAAACCAGATTTTTTTCGTTCTCTAGATTTGTCTTTTAATAAAATGAGTTGACGAATAAAAGGGTTTTGCGGACTAGTTATTTGTTTTGACATATCAAGGCAAAAATAAATTAATTATTGTAATTATTCTGTGGCTTAGAATTCAAAATAGTAAACTATCAATTAAAATGAAAAATACTGCATTTTGTAAATGTATCTACTTCAATAGAAAAACCTGAAGATAGCTTATTTAAAACGCCAGAAGGTGCTAAGATTATAGAATAAGAATTTTTGAAATTTAAATTAACATTTTTTTTAAAGCTCGTTCTCAAAATAATTGACAAATAAAGCTACAGCATAACTATAACTTTCTATCCCTTTTTCTTGGTTATTTGCTTTTAAAAAAGAGTTAAACGTACTTTTAAATATAGGTTCTAATGGGTTTTGGTAGGACATCCAAAAATTATAGGACTCTTGATAATTTTTAAGGATACCTTTGTTTATATATTCTATTAATTCTTCATAACATCCTTCATCACGACGGTAAATTTCATTTAAGCAATGTCTTAAAGCAAAAATATTACCAGAATATTTAAAGTATATGTCTTCATTATGAATTGCTGCCAAGCAACCAATAAAATTGGCTTCGTTTTCGGCAGCATATCCTATTTGGTGAGCCACTTCATGACAAGAAGTTGTGGGGTATTTATATAATGGTATTATTCCATCAATCTGTGCCTCATTAGTAAACGGATT
>JGI24024J18818_10000588_pt1 | contig 14082 bp, 11 predicted proteins | sample Cruoilmetagenom2_FD_18818 | JGI IMG/M metagenome (IMG submission 18818) | reverse complement strand
ATCATTTCGGCTTCCACACATACGCGGCAGTTTTTCACTGGATCACCCGCCTGTCCATGCCTCAATCTGTTATATGGACAGGTCAAATACTCAATGGTCTGGCAGTCATAGGTCTCTACCCTCTCGCTACCCGGATCGGAAAGAACAAGTGGGCGGGAATCACTGCATTGTTATTAGCAGGTCTTCTTCTCCAGATGCCAATGTTTTATGTCAATTGGGGTCGCTTCACGCAGTTGGCGGGATTCGTAATTCTGCCGGCTGCCGTATATATCGCCTGGACTACGCTCGATTCGGAGAAAACCAACTGGCGTTTGATAATCCTTTCCTGGATTGTATTGGGTGGATTGGCGCTGACACATTACCGCGTGATAATCTTCGCGTCCATTTTTTATTTCGCGTATCTCTTGGTAAATATAAGCTCCGGAAGACTCCTTAAACAACTGGGGAGGACATTTTTATCCGGTTTAGGCGCTTTTTTGATCTTCCTTCCCTGGTTCATCCACATCTTCTCCGGTAGAATTCTATACATCTTCTCGAAGCAGATCACCACCTTGCCGAGCAAAGCTTCGACCTTTCAACAGCAGTACAACACAATCGGGGATATTTTCGTCTACTTACCTTCACTAGCCTGGATAATCTTACCAGTATTGATCGGTTGGGGATTATGGAGGCGNGAAAAAGGGATCGCGCTCCTGAGCTTGTGGTGGTTTCTGATCTTACTGGCGACAAATCCACAATGGTTAAATTTNCCCGGTGAAGGAGCGATCACAAACTTCACCGTANTTATCTCAAGCTACTTCCTGGCAGCGATTGTTATTGGGAGTGCCTTTAGCTGGCTGATCGACGAATGGCAAATGAAATCCAACCCGGAGGACGAGCATCTATCCCCCAACCAAAAGGAACCACCTCCCTGGTCAGGGATTACTCTGACAATAATAATCCTGCTTATGAGCCTGTGGGGCTTCCGCCAGCGAATGACGGATTTAGAAACCTCGAATCATGTCCTGGTCACCAGACCCGACCTGCGAGCGGCAAGCTGGATAAGTGAAAAACAACAAACAGATACACATTTTTTGGTCAACTCCATGTTCGCATACGGTGATTCTCTAATTGTTGGCACCGATGGAGGCTGGTGGCTGCCCCTTAATGCTAATCGCCATACAACACAGCCTCCCATTAATTACGCATCGGAAAGAGGACCGAGACTCGATTATCACGCATGGATAAATGCTCTTACGGCTAATATTCAAAGCAATGGCATCGATAACCCTGAGGTATTGAAAATGTTGAGAGAACGCGGCATCACGCATTTATACCTGGGTCAGCGAGGAGGAAGTGTTAACAGTCCTTCACCATTGCTCGATCCCAGTCATCTGTATGCCAGCCCGCATTTTACTCCCATCTATCACCAGGATCGGGTGTGGATTTATAAAATTGAGACGAATTAAGCTGGACATCCAATTTACCTAATAATCAATTTATATGCGTCCCCTACTAGCGAACTATATCCATCAAAGGCGTACTTTAGCAATCATGCCTTATATTCAAGGTGATGTTCTGGATCTGGGTTGCGGGGTTTCAAGGATTCCAAGATACTTAAACCAAGACAGCAAATATGTTGGCGTGGAAATTGACCCCAAATTAATGGAGTGGCTCAAGAAAATTTATCCCTTGCACACATTCTACCAATGGGACCTAGAGAATGGGGAATTAATCCTAAACTTAAAATTTGACACCGTGCTTATGATCGCCGTTTTAGAGCATTTGCGTAATCCAGATAACATCTTAAAACAAATTCCAACACTTTTAAAACCGGGCGGTAAGCTGATGATGACAACCCCAACTCCGTTTGGGGGATCAATCCACAGTATTGGTGCAAGAATTGGTCTTTTTTATCAGGAAGCGGCAGATCAGCATGAGAAGTTTTACAATCGAATGCAAATATCACAGCTAATAAATGTATACGGCTTAGAGATCACATTGTTCAAAAAATTCTTAATTGGGGGAAACCAGCTTGTCGTTTGCCAGAAAAGGTAAAATATATCTAATATAAACTCGCACCCCAGAAAAGCGACAATAATCTGGAACAATTTGCAATTATACTCACAAATCTTTCAAACAGAAATAAAGCATCTTGCTTAAAAAAAATTGGTGCTCAGAAAATCCGGTTTTCGATTTTATAATAAATATATTGCTCCGAGTGAATTTAGAACGTGTTTTTTCCGAAAACTGGTTCTTCCATTACAATTATGAATTAATGCCTGGATCAAACATTAAACAAAGGAAGTTTAATTATTTCTTATGATTATCTCCCTAGTCGGACCCGTATACCCGTACCGCGGAGGGATTGCTCACTTCAACACTCTATTGGTACGCGCCTTGAAAGATCATGGACATCATACTCAAATGTTCTCTTTTAGACGACAGTACCCCAAATGGTTGTATCCGGGAAAATCCGACAAAGATCCAAGCAAGCAACCTCTTCGTGTAGAAGCCGAATTCTTCCTTGACCCTTTTTACCCTTGGACGTGGTACAAAACCGCTAAGCACATTGCACAATTCCAGCCTGACATGGTGATCATCCATTGGTGGACTACATTTTGGGCAATTCCATTCGCAGCTCTGAGTACATTTTTAAAAATGAAGAGCATCCCGATCGTATATCTGATCCACAATGTATTCCCCCACGAAAGAAAGCCTTGGGATTCCTCACTGACGCATTTGGCACTTTCAACGGGAGACGCATTTTTGGTTCTATCTCAACAGGAAAAGAGGCGATTACTTGATTTGATACCGGATGCACAGGTAAAAGTCAGCGAACTCCCGGTTTTTAGCATGTTCTCCGAGAAAAGAATGCCGAAATCTCAAGCAAGGAAACGGTTGGGTTTATCCAAGAATATCCCCATAATGCTCTTTTTCGGTATTGTACGTCCATACAAAGGGCTAAGTTATCTATTGGAAGCTCAAGGACTTCTTCTAGCTCAAGGTATTGGAACCTATTTGGTGATTGCAGGGGAATTTTGGGAAGACTGTGGTGTATATAGAGAACAAATCGACAAGTTAAATCTTTCCAATTTGGTCAAGATAGACAATCGTTATATACCGAATGAAGAAGTTGAGATATATATATCAGCCGCTGATTTTATGGTCGCCCCATACATTCGCGGTACACAAAGCGGCGCCGCAGAAGTAGCCCTAGGCTTTGGTCTACCCATCATAGTTACAGATAATGTTGCCCAAGGCGTCTCTGAAACAAATCAGAATAAATTAGTAATTGTTCCAAGCGGTGATTCTACAGCATTAGCAAGCGCTATTCGGAACCTTATCCAGCATCCCATTTCAAACGAGGATTCTCACGATACTGCACCTGATGATTGGTATAGATTGGTGTCCGCTCTAGACAGTATCATTATTGATTAAACACATGAATATTTCATTCTGCCGCCCTCAGAGTCTCGATAACACTTATTGAATTATTCCCAGCGGATCGTTATCTTGAGAAATCCTTAGCATCAGCCATAAGAAATTTATACTAGAATCCAACCCAGATAGTCAAAATCAAGAAAGCTCTGAAACCAATTATATTTATCACAAATTTCACTATATCACAGTAGCAAATATTTTCCATATTCAATGGGACTTTGTACAAAACTATGAGTTCACCTCTTGTTTTCGCCATAACTCTAAACTGGAACCGCTTAAATGACACGGTGCGGTGTATAGAATCGTTGATCAACCAAACATACAAAAATTTACGAGTGTTAGTGGTTGATAATCATTCTGATGATGGTTCTCCAGAAGAAATTGCAAAACTCTTTCCAGAAGTAGAACAGATATTAAACCAAGAAAATCTTGGGTTTGCAAAAGGAATAAATATAGGATTACGACGTGCGCTTTCAGATAATGCAGATTACGTATTCATATCTAACAATGATGCATTTATCTCACTTGACAGCATAGAAATCCTGATAAATCATGTAGTGGACAATACGGGCGTTCTAGCTCCATTAGTATATTACACGAATCCCCCAAATAAAATTTGGTCAACGGGCGGCTATATACATCCTTGGACCCTGGAAAGAACCGATAAATGGGCTGGAAAGAGTGATCCTGGAAACTGGCCTGAAAAGATTGAGCTCGATTTTGTTCCAGGTTGTGGAATGTTCTTCCCGAGAGAAACTCTCATAGAAGTGGGGCTCTTCGATGAAGATTTTCCTATGTATTATGAAGATATGGATTTATGTTTGCGAATTAGACGGGCTGGTTTGTCAACACATGTTGTACCCACCGCAAAGATGTGGCATGAAGTAGCAAGTAGTAGTGGTGGTAGTGATATGCCTCACGAGCGTTACTGGATGGCCAGATCAAGTATTCGTTATTTTAATAAGCACGTACGCGGTTTTCAGGTACCTGTAGTTATATTATGGCGAACTGGAAGCGCAATACGCAATACTTATCGATTATTACTTCAAAAAAGATGGCAATCCATCAATGCTTATTGGAGTGGTCTGAAAGATGGTCTAATAGACATTCAGAGAGGCAATAAGTGAAAATCTTGCTAATTAGTCTGAACTTGATTGGTCAAGGGACTTTTTGGCGCGCCTTCCAATTAGGGCAACATCTTTCCAGACGCGGTAACAATGTAACCCTGATGGCAACGTCCAGATACCAAAAAGTAGGAATTAAAGAACAAACACACAGAGGAATTACACTAATAGATACACCAGATTTATTTTCGGGCTCATTACGCTCAGGTTGGGATCCCTGGAATACATTGAACCGGATTAATTGGATACATCGGAGGAAGTTTGACCTAGTTCACGCATTCGAATCACGGCCAACAGTGTTATTCCCAGCCCTTTATATGGCGTACATCCAACATACTCCCTTGGTGATGGACTGGGCAGATTGGTTTGGGCGAGGTGGATCTGTAGAAGAACGCCCTAATCCAATAGTTAGAACAATACTCCGTCCTGTAGAAACCTTTTTTGAAGAGCGTTTTCGAACAAGAGCTAACGGTACAACAGTCATTTGTAGTACATTATGGGAAAAAGCCCTAGCCCTCGGAGTACCTAAAGATAAATTGCTCATGCTACCCAACGGCTCTGATACTGAACGATTACAAAACATCTCGAAAGATGATGCACGCGAAAGAGTTCACCTACCCAAAGACGCATTCATATTAGGTTACATCGGATCGATTTTTCCGCGCGATGCTCATTTTATGACACGAGCATTCGATCTAGTTTGCGAACAAATTCCTAATGCACTATTATTAAGCATTGGAAGACAGAAAATGAATCTTAAAGAAATTTCAGACCATCCTGGATCCATACACCAATCTGGATTTATAGATAGCAAATATCTGAATGATTACATGGCGTCCTGTGATGTTTTCTGGCTACCACTGAGTGATACAAAGGCTAACCAAGGTCGTTTCCCACTCAAAATTAACGATTATATGGCAGTTGGAAGACCAATTATTGCCACTGCCGTGGGTGATATACCATCAATTTATGATAATGTTCAAATCGGTTTGCTTAGTCCGGCTGAGGAGGAAGAATTTGCTAACCAAACGATTTCATTATATAAAGACCAAAATATGCAAGAGTATATGGGTAAGCATGCGCGACTTTTAGCTGAGACGCGCTACAATTGGAATATCTTAGCTCAGAAATTAGAAAATTTTTACCGAGACATTATTTGCCATATCGTTTCTTAAGACAATGACACTTACAGGTAATTGTTTCCAAACTTGAGTGCAGATGGAAGAAATCAACTGTAATCTATGTTCAGCTGACGACCCTCAACTGATCGGAGTTGTGCACGATATTGCCTTCGATATACCAGGTGAGTTTCCCCTCGTACGTTGTCGGAGATGTGGCTTGATATATCTAAAAGAACGACCCACCCCAGAAGAAATTGGCAACTACTATCCATCTAGTTACAAACCATATCGGCAGGCACTTGAGGATGAGCGTTACTTCTTGATAAGGTGGGCACGTAAGCGTAATATCCGAAAACGGCGGAAGGTGATTGAGAAATATTGCCCACAGATCCCTGGTCGCATTCTTGACGTGGGTTGCTCAACCGGAATCTTTTTGAACGAGATGCATCAGGCAGGTTGGAAAACGAAAGGGGTTGAAATTAACCAAGCGGCAGCAAATTATGCGCGACAGCGTTTTGGTCTTGAGGTTGATAATGGAACACTGCTTGACACAAAATTTCATCCAAAAAGTTTCAAAGCAATCACATTTTGGGATGTGATTGAACACACATATAATCCTTTAAAGACTCTACAATATACTAACTACCTCTTGGAAGATAATGGCATAGTTGCCTTGACAATTCCCCATTGGAACAGCCTTGACAGGACTCTATTCGGAATGGAGTGGATAGGTTTCGATGCTCCCCGGCATCTGTATGTTTTCCCACAGAACACTCTACAGGATATGTTGGAACAAGCTGGTTTCCGATTTCTTAAAGCTTGGAGCGGACTTGGTGGTTATTACACATTCTTAGCCAGTCTACGCTTATGGCTTAGATTGCATCTACCAAAGCAAGGAAGAACCATCATGAATATATTAGAAGTTCCTGGTATACGTTTTTTTTTCCAACCATTTTTTTCGGTTAATGATTGGCTAGGGATCGGGGGTACTTTGGTGGTAATTGCGCTCAAGACTAACCATTTGGATGATTATGAAAAAAAGTCAAACCAGTAGATTACCAAGGTTTTTCCCTTATTGGGTACAAGAGCGGATTGAAGTTAATGTCTATAAGCTCAATCGCTTTATGAGCTGGGCGAGCACTCAAATACAAACCGGGGCCACAGTGTTAGACGCTGGATCTGGCGAAGGACGGTTTCGCCCTTTATTTTCGCACACACGCTACTTTGGGGTAGATTTAGCCATTGGAGATGTAAACTGGGATTACAAAAGCTTACATACACTTGCTGATCTAAAAAACCAACCTTTTTCTAGCCAAACGTTTGATGCAGTTATTTGTACTCAAGTGCTCGAACACGTTCGAGAGCCTCAGAAGGTTTTGGATGAAATTAGTCGGGTATTAAAACCAGGTGGCAGCCTATACCTTTCTGCTCCTCAAAGCTGGCACCAACATCAGAAACCATATGATTATTATCGATATACATCATTTGGCTTACAGCATTTACTCGAGAACAGCCAGCTCCATGTCAAGTCTATTGAACCGATGGGGGGATATTTTTGGTTCCTTTCCTTCCAAATACAAAACATTGTATATTGGACATTTTATGATAAGCGCCGCTCGTGGATAACTTGGCCTTTGAGAGCTGGAATGGGATTTGTCTTCCAATTAGTCTTGCCATTAATTTTATTTTATCTAGATAAATTGGACCCCATCAAGGACGAAACTTTAGGTTACGTATGTGTGGCAACCAAACCATTTTAATAAACCAGTTAATATGAAGACATCTACAATATTGCTACATAACACGTTTCTCTCTTTTGGTACAAACTTGTTAAGTAAAGTCGCTAATGTCTTCACTTTCATCCTGGTCGCACGGGCATCAGGCACCACCGATGCAGGAATATTTTCCCTCGCAATCACTTATCTATTGATATTCACTGCAATCACATGGGGGTTAGATGAATTGATGATCCGTCAAATTGCACGTGATCGTTCTACTGCTTCTCAATACTTCTTTTCCTTTTTAGCTCTGCGTTTATTATTAGCGATCCTTTTATATATATTATTCGCCGTTATTGTTCTAGTTGGAATAGAATACGATCCATCGACCGCTGCTCCAATTCTAATCTTATGTCTCAGCCTTATTCCTGATAGTCTGGGTTATGTGGGTCAAGGAGTGTTAACCGCCCATGAAAATCTAAAAGCCCCTTTTATCGCTTCTCTTGTTTCCAGCTCAATTAAATTGACAGGTGTCGTTGTGTCACTGATAACAGACCTTGGCTTGATAGGAATTGGATGGGTATGGTTCTTGGGAAGCTGCATAGGTGCAATAATTGTCTTGCTTGCGGCATACCGTCAGGCAGGAAGATCATCCATTTTTCAATGGATGAACAAGGGATTCTGGTTAGAACGCTTGAAACTAGCCCTCCCCTTTTTATCTATTGGAATCCTAATTACCCTTGAATATCAGCTGGACGTAGTAATCCTTTCTGCAACAGTGGGGGAAACTGAAGTCGGATTGTACGGTGCAGCGACAACTATTCTATTTTCACTAGTTTTAATACCTCAAGCCTTCAGAGTCGCGATTTACCCATTAATGACCCGCTATCATTATTCTGAACCTAGTAAACTTGTCCGTCTTTACAAGACTTCTTTCTTCTTTCTCGGAGCGTTAGCATTACCTATTGCCGTTGGTATTACGATCTTAAGTGAACCAATTGTGTTATTGATATTTGGCGAAGCATTTACTGGTGCGATCCAACCATTGCGGATAATCATATGGTCAATTCTATTTTTATATTTGAATGTCCCAAACTCCCGTATGATGCTGGTCAACGATCGACAATTATTATTGTCAACATTATTAACATTTACTATGGTGCTAAACATATTATTGAATTTATTATTAAATCCCACCTTGGGTGCAGTCGGAGCTGCATCAGCACGTCTAATATCTGCTATCGCATTCTTCATTCCTAGCTATCTTTACGTCCTCAAGTTTCTAGTTCCCTATAACGTTATTAAAGATTTGATCCGTTCATTAATCGCTGCATTATTGATGTCCGTAATAGTTTGGGTTTTACGTGATCAACCATTATGGTATCCTATCCTTATTGGTGCAGCAACTTACGTTATTTCGATAATAATAATAAAAGGTATTCCAGAATATGAAGAACGTATGCTGTTCAATGCATTACAACAACTCCAAAAAAGGTTTTAGTTAGGTAGACTGTATTATGTCACGTTTATTAATAATTGGGTTAGACGGTGCCACCCTTGACCTGGTCGAGCCGTGGGCAAAATCCGGTAAACTTCCAGTAATAGCAAACATGATGAATAATGGGAGTTACGCCCGACTTCGTTCAGTACTACCAGTTCTATCTTCTGCAGCTTGGATTTCCTTCATGACTGGTTTGAACCCTGGTAAACATGGCTTCTACGATTTTGTCCGCAGGGAAGAAAACAGCTACAGGTTACGTCTTCTGAGGCGTGATCATCTGAAGGTCCCAACGCTATGGCAACTTTTGAACCATCAAGATCGGAAGGTCGGTGTGATTAATGTCCCCATGACATATCCCCCTGAGAAAGTCAATGGATTTCTCATTTCAGGTTTAGGAACCCCAGATTTTAGCCTTTTCACCTACCCTGAAAACCTTGGACCGATGCTAATGGATCGCGGATATCGAGTGAATAAAAGTGTTGCCTTTCAACCAGGAAATGAGGATGAATTCCTGAAGGAAACTTATGAAACGTCTGAGCAAATAACAGATACAGCATTATGGCTAATGGACAAATATGAATGGGATTTTTCTATAGTTGTCTATCGTGACACGGATGAATTAGCACATTATTTCTGGAAACACATGGATTCATCTCACCCACTTCATAATATAGAGACCGATGTAGATTATTCTGATGCAATATTAAATTATTATCAGAAATTAGATTCTATGATAGGACAATTTTTGGATAAGGTTGGACCAGAGACCAACATTATGATTCTTTCTGACCATGGAGGAGGTCCTCTCTACAAAGACGTCTTTCTAAATGAGTGGTTGCGGCAAAAAGGCTTGTTAACAACCAAACATACAGAAGTAGAATTGAGAGGTGTTAAGCGGAAACTAGCAAATATAGGCATTACTCGCACGAATGTATCTTCAACTCTGCGCAATCTTGGAATGACTCGTATTGAGCGTTGGTTGAAAAACATATTAGGAGATAGAATTGAAGTTTTACCCCGGACGAAAAGAGCCGAATTTCCGGATGCGATTGACTGGTCCAATACCTTGGCATACAGTTTTGGCTATCACGGACAAATTTATATTAATTTAAAGGGTAGAGAGCCGCAAGGGATTGTTAATCCAGGAACTGAATACAATCTGCTAATTAAAGATATCAAGGACAACTTATTAAATATGACTGACCCTCTCGATGAAAAACCTGTCGTGGATCAGGTTTTTCTAAAAGAAGAAATCTATAATGGTCCATATATAGATTTCGCGCCTGACTTAACGGTAATAATGCGCGATCTCTCATATATCACCCGACAAGGTTATGAGTTTGGTGAACATCATGGTGAAATATTTGCTACTCCGGCAACGAACGAATCGGGAAGCCATAGATTAAATGGATTACTTATAGCAACCGGTCCAGATATCAAATCCAAGGGATTACGAATGGAGGATGCTGAATTAATCGATATAGCACCAACTGTACTGCATATTCTTAACTGCCCTGTCCCAGAATATATGGATGGCAAAGTCCTCCGAGACTGGTGCACAACAACTCACCAGGTAAATATTGACCACCCGCAGGATTATCAGTCTGAGTTAATTCAGATTGACTGGTCTGAGGACGAAGAGCAAAAGATGATTGAGAGATTGAAACAATTGGGATATCTGGAATGAAACAGCAAAATAACCCAAATGGATTATTGATAAACAATACAGGAAATGATATAAATTGCTCAGGTAAGAATTTAAAAGTTCAAATCTGGAATAAACAATTAAAAAAAGGAGTCGGACAATGAAAAAAATAGCAAGTTTACCGCTAACAGTGATAGCATTACTAGTAATAGCAAGTGTCGTATTTGCAGCTGCCAGCGCTCCTGGGACTGGATGGTGGTCTGGTGAGCAGATTCAGAATGTTGGAGCTGGCTCAGCTAATGTGGAAATTAAAGCATATGACTCTGCATCTAGTTCCACATATTTGGCAAATAAGACCATTGCATCAGGTGGATCTGCTACTTTCCTGCCAGCAGATTTTACAGGCATGCCTAGTGGATTCCAAGGCTCTGCCGTTGTAAGTTCCACAGAGGAAATTCGCGCTATCGTCAACGTAACCAATCGCCTGGCTGGATCATACGGTGTAGCCGGTGGTCTTGCTGCGGCTCAATATCAAGGCATGAATCAAGGTGATAGTACTTTGAATTTCCCACTAGCTAAGAATGATTATTACGGGAAAACAACTACGTTTTACATCCAGAACGCTGGTAATACCGCTGCTACGGCTGCTGTTACATTTAATATGGGGGGCAGCTCTTACAATTACACAACCCCATCAATAGGACCGGGGCAGATGGTGAGTGTTTCACCTGTCGATGCCAGTGCACCTTCTAGTGGACTTGGTTCCATGACGGTTACTTCCGCTCAGCCCCTCGCAGGTAGCGTCCTCGAGCACAAAACAAGCGAGAACCCTGCTACACTATTACAAGCAACACGAGGCTTCACTTCAACAGATTCCGATACTACTGTATATGCACCCATCATAAAGAACTCCTTCTACAATCGCTTCACGGGGCTTCAAGTACAGAACACAGGAGGCAGCGCGATTAATATCACTGTCACCTACAAAAGCTCCATACCTGGTTGTTCGGTCACAGACTCAGCAACAAGTGTACCGGCAGGGGCATCACATACTTTTGTACATCTGCCAGGACATACAAACCTGCCGATTAGCTGTCTTGCCTCTGCTAAAGTTGTTGGTACAGGCCCAGTTGTGGCAATCGTGAATGAAAGTTACATAAGTTCGTACGTCGCCTCGGGACATTCTCAAGAATCCACCACGTATTCAGCTGCTCCTGATTCAAGTAAAACAGTCAAGCTCAGTGCTCCTCTATACAAGGAAAATTCTTATAACAAAGGCACTGGTCTCCAGGTTCAGAACGTTGGATCATCAAATGCGACTAATGTTGTATTAGCATTTTCTGGACCAACGGGTACTTACACAACGGTTCCTCAAACAATTGCAGCCGGAAGCAGCTTAACTTTTGTTAACGTTCGGAATAAGTCCGCCTCATTTTGGAATGGGACCGCAATGACCCCAGCAGCATTAGGTTGCACTACTAGTGGTTGCGGTAGCAACGGCGTCTTCGGTGTCACAATTACTGCTGACCAGCCAGTTGTCGCTATTGCGAACGAGTCCACTTACCCATTTACTGCTCCTCTCATAAGTCAGGATAAGAACAACTACGAAGGTTTCAACCTGACTCCATAGAACAACTTATTATGCTAGATTCAAGGAGACCACTCTCTAAATCTTGAGAGTGGTCTCTTTTTCTAACAATAGACCTTGATAGATTCATGGAATCCATGGTATACATAATTAATCTGTGCATACCATGAGGTTATTTAATAATGAGCATCCCAAAACTCGCTAGTTTCGGAATTCTGTTTGCGATCATTCTTTTTAGCTGTACAGGTTCTAGTCTTAATGAAGATCAATCTTCTTCACCACTGGAAGAGATGTCGACAGTCGACGAGGTTCCTTACCCATACCCCATCACAACTCCAACTTATCGAGTCTCCTCTTTTAAGATTGCTGTTCCGTTTCGTTTGAACAAACCTGTTGTGGTTGGTTCTCAAGAAGTCAGCGGAAGTGGCCCAGCTGGGGTACCAATTATGATATTGGATATCACATTTATGGGCAATATTCTCGGTGAAGGGACAATTAAGCCAGATGGAACATTCAATGTCCAGGTACCTAAATTGGAAAAAAATCACCGTATTGGTTTAACGTTAGGATACCTTGATGGGACCGAGTGGATAACTGAAGACTTCTATTCCCCTGGGTTCAACGGTGATAATCCTTTGCAGGTTCCAATGGTAGACTTTTTTTTCGACACGGCAATTATTGCCAACGAGTAATTTTACCTAATTTTTCAAGATCTCCGATAAACCACATTGATCATCGAACTAACGGTATCGCTACAGTAAATACCGCCTTAAAGGCATGATTGTTTGCTGTAGGGACACCATCTATATCCCCTCCCAGCATATATAAGAATGCTTCAAGGGACACCATTCCATATTTTGACAACGCTTGTTGTTGTGGACTCTCAAACTCTTCCCACCTATTCTCAGATGGCAAAAATTGCAGAAGAGAAAAGACTGTTTCCCCACCACCTTTTCCACTTCCAACATAAATAATATCTGCCGTGGTACTCACTCCCATTGCATAACGACTATCTGGCAATGGGGCAGCCTGAGTCCATGGATCAACGCCAGCGGAATCATTAGAAGGTGAGTACGCTTCATTCACAACAAGAGCTCCTTCATTGTTAATACCGCCTAATATATATATTTTTTCCCCCGCAACAGTAGCCCCAGCGAACGCGCGCTCAGTTGGCATCGGGCTTCGCTCCACCCACCAATCCGAATTCGGTTCGTACTCATAAACTGTGTCTATATACCCCTTTCCATCCCAACCACCAAAAAGATAGAGTCTACCCTCAAAAGCCGTTAGTGCATAAGCACTTAGTGGAACTGGCAATCTTTTTCCCATTTCCCAATGATCTTCGCGGGGATCATAAATCTCTAATGTGTCGGTCAAATCCCCAGAAGGCAGTCGCCCTCCTGGAATATATATCTTTCCACCAATAACTTCACCTGATACATCGCCAACCGCGAGCGGTTTATCCGATAGTTTCTCCCAGGAATCTGATCCCGGATTATACCGCTCGACTATGCCAACCACACCCTCCTCAGTTTCTCCCCCAATAGCGTAGATTTGGTTTTCATACGCAGTGGCTGCAAACCCGTATCTGGCTGTAGGCATGGAAGCCTTTACTTCCCAACGCTGAAGTTCGGTGGGCAAAGTTGGATTATTAGAACCAGTTTCAGGCGCCTGGTTACGTATGACCGTAAGTAAACCCGCAAATCCTAAGATAACAACAATAACCACAGCTGACCATGCTGCAAATGATCTCAAACGGGATTTACGCTCTGCCTCATCCGCACTCGTTGATTGATCTGCTTCATTAGCCGATAGTGCTCCCGTAACGATGCCAGCATTTACAGCGTACATGGCGGCTTCAGTGCGCGAATTAACCCCGATCTTGGAGAAAATGTTGCGTAGATGGACCTTGACCGTATTGGTGCTGATATACAGTTCTTTTGCGATTTCTTTATTGCTGGC
>JGI24024J18818_10000587_pt1 | contig 14095 bp, 19 predicted proteins | sample Cruoilmetagenom2_FD_18818 | JGI IMG/M metagenome (IMG submission 18818) | reverse complement strand
CCCTCCACTAAGGCTTCAATCATGTCCGTAAAGTTTAAGCGTGTTTCTTTATTAAATGCACTAACGAAAATTGTCAGGAGAATACCATACAATGCAGCTCGCATAGTAGGGACGCCAATAAGTAAGAAAACTATAATCCCTACAATCGGAAGTAATAAATAAATTTTCTTCAATACTTCCTTGCGATTGGGCATTTCTTCTTTTGTTAGTCCGCGTAAACCTACTCGTTTTGCTTCAAAATGTGTCATAATCCAAATTCCTGTGAAATAGAGCAAAGCTGGTATTGCTGCCGCTTTAGCAATATCCCAGTATTTTATTCCACCAATAAATTCAACCATAAGGAAAGCTGCTGCTCCCATAATTGGAGGCATAATTTGGCCACCGGTAGAAGCAGCCGCTTCTACTCCACCTGCAAATTCTTTTTTGTATCCCAGTTTTTTCATCATAGGTATTGTATAGGAACCCGAAGTTACTACGTTAGCAACCGAACTTCCTGAAATCGTTCCTTGAAGTGCACTAGAGAAAATTGCCACTTTTGCTGGTCCACCAATTAGATGCCCTGCAAATGCAACCGCTAGATCATTAAAGTATTGACCTACACCAGTTTTAACTAAAAATGCACCAAATAATAAGAAAACAAAAATGAAAGTAGAAGACACCATTAATGGAGTTCCTAAAATCCCATCAGTAGTGTAAAACATTAGCTGGACAACACTTTCCAAATCTTGTCCTCGATGGGCCAAGAACCCCGGGAAGTATCTTCCAAAGAAAGTGTAAATAATAAATACTGAAGCAATAATGGTGATTGGTAATCCAACAGCACGTCGAGTAGCTTCTAATGTAAGCAAGATGGCTAAAACTCCCACAATTAAATCGAGTGTTGTTACATTTCCAATACGGAAGACAAGCTCATTATACATAATTGGCCAATAGAGTCCTACCCCAATGGACAAAATGGATAAAATGTAATCATAGAACGGGATTTTATTTCTTTTCTTTCCTCTCTTAATAGCGGGAAAGAGAAGGAAAATCAAAGATAATGCAAATCCCAAATGGATTGAACGTTGTATGTAAGCCGTAAATTGAACAAAAATAGCTGTATAAAGCTGAAATAATGAAAATGCTAGTAAACCAAAGAAAACAACTTTAAGCATGACACCTTGTAAATCTCTTGTATTGGATTCTGGATCGTATTTTTGTAAAATCTCTTTTTGTTCGTCCTCGGACAATTGTTCAAATGGTTCGTTTTCTGGCTGTTCTGTTGTTTTAATTTTATCGCTCATTGAACCTCACTCCTCTCAACTGATCAAATAAAGATAACCTCGCTACTTGAAACGTATAGGATTCACCTTTAATTAAATACTTTTTCAAATTATGTTCTCTATCAACATACTGTAAAGTTAAGTCTTTATCAATATCTCCAATTAAAATATCAAATGATGGGTACAATTGGGTCATATTGGTTATGTAATACTTTCCATCTTTAACCTCAAACTTTTCCCCATTTCCTGCTTCAGAAGGCATTCCTATTGCAAAGTCCTCGTATTCTAGACTGGATAGTTGAATCTCGTAATCTTTGGTAACCTTGTAAGTTTCGATAACATCTGATAAGTGTATGGAATGAGTGTAACGTATGTGGAATGTATGCTCATTCTTTAGAGGAAGATACGCAACTGGCTTGGTTGTCTGTTGCTCGAAGAAGACAAAACTCCATTTATATGGGATNAAAAAAAGAGTTACAAGCAACAAAACAACGAGGAATACACTTATAAAAACTCTTCGTTTATTCATTGATCACAACTCCATTCGAAAAGAAGAACGATGAAGCAAATTGCTTCATCGTCTTTTACCTGTTGTTTGATTAATTACTTCCCTACGCCTACTTCATCAAAATACTTCTGAGCACCTGGGTGAACATCGATGTCGATTCCATCAAGAGCTGTTTCAGCTTTAATCATTTTACCCTTAGCATGTGAAATTTTATCTGTATTTTCATAAATCGCTTTTGTCATTTCGTACACTAAATCTTCAGGAAGTTCTTCTGTAACTACCAACATTGCTAATACAGAAACAGTAGGAACTTCTTCTGTCATCCCGTAGGTATCGACTGGAATTGTTTCCTTCGCATAGTATGGATACTTCGCAATTAACTCATCAGCTTTTGCATCGTCCACTGGAACAATTACAACTTTTGCAGTAGCACTTAAACTTTCAACTGCACCAGTTGGAGTACCAGATGTAATGAAAGCAGCATCGATTTGACCTGATTGTAAGCTTTCTTGTGACTCACCAAAATCTAAGTTTTGCGCTTGAATATCATCCTCAATACTAATACCATGAATCTCTAATAATTGCTCTGCATTTGCGTAAGTTCCTGAACCAGGAGCACCCACAGATACTTTTTTGCCGATTAAATCATCATACGTTTTGATACCAGATCCTTCAGTTGTAACCAATTGAATTGTTTCAGGGTATAAAGCACCGATTGCTTGAATCGTATCAATTGCGTCACCTTCAAACATTAATTCACCTTTGGTTGCATAATAAGCGATATCTGTTTGAACAAAAGCAATTTCAGCTTTACCATCTTTAAGAGCCGTCATATTAGCTGCAGATGCTTGAGAAACTTCAGCTTTCACATCTGAACCTGTTTCATCTGAGATAATTTGAGCAAGTGCTCCACCAAGTGCATAGTAAGTACCAGTTGTTCCACCAGTTGCAAGACTTAGAAATTCAAACTCGTCTCCGCCATTACATGCTCCAAGAATCAATGTTGCTGAAAGACCGATTGCAGCAAAAATACCTAACTTCTTTTTCTTCATCTAATTACTCCCCCTAAACCGTGAATGTTGTAACTTTTATATTTTATCATGAAACGTTAGAAAATGGTTGAATTGATTGAAAAGTCTGATTGACAATAAGGATTTGTATCAGGTTGTGGTTCCTTCTATATTTGTCTCAGGAGCAGTTTCATTCGGTTCAATATCCGCAAAGGTTTCATTATGTTCTTCCAAATCTCGCGTCCGATGAGCAATACGTGAAGAAGCACACGCAGCAACACTTGCCACTAAATCATCCAAAAATGTATGAATGCCATTCCCGATTTTCGTATCTAATTTTTTGATGATCCCGATCTTATTTTTGTCTAAATGACCAAACGTTGTGACTGCGATGCTCCCATATGTGAATACCGAACCAAGTGCGATGGTTTCGTCTACGCCAAATAATCCCTCATCGGCTTCAACAATTTGTTGTAAAGGAGCTGATAACATATTCTTTTCAGCCAATTCATCTAGTTCCACACCAACTAAAATTGCGTGTTGCATTTCACGCTTTTTCAAAACGCTTTCTACCGACTCTATACAATGTTCAAGGGTAAGACCAATGTTATAAGCAATTTGCATTTCAAATACAATTTGGGCGATTTCTTTTATTGTTACACCTCGGCGAGTTAAAGCATCTTTCGTTGCTTCGAAAACCTGATTTGAGTGAACACGCGATTGATTGTTATCCATTATGCCATCTCCATTTCTTTCTTCTCTAGATGTACCTTCTCATTATTATACCTTCCGTCTTCATTATGTTACAATTTCAATACCATTTACACATAGGAGGATTTTGTCTCATGTCAAAAGGAACCATACAAGACGTAACGCTTTATAGTGAAGCTTTACAAGAAGATATGCAATTACTCATTTATGTACCATCGAATTATTCACCACTATATAAATATACGGTTCTTATTGCATCAGACGGAAAAGACTATTTTCAACTAGGACGGATTCCACGAATCGCTGATGAATTACTATTAAATAAAGAAATTGAGAATATGATTATTGTTGGTGTACCCTATAAAAGTGTAGAAGATCGTTTGAAAAAGTATCACCCTTCTGGTGAACAACATGCTGCATATTTAAGATTTTTAGCACATGAACTGGTTCCATACTTAGATGAAAAATATCCTACATACCAAATTGGAATGGGACGAGCTTTAATAGGTGACTCTTTAGCAGCTACAGTTTCGCTTTTAGCAGCTGTCAAATATCCGAATATCTTCGGCAAAGTCATTTTACATTCTCCAATGGTGAATGACGAGGTGTTAGCAACAGTCGAAAATGTTCGTGCACCCCATGCTTTTTCGGTTTATCATATCATCGGACAAAAAGAAGATGAAGTGAAAACCACCCGCGGCGAGGTCGAAAATTTTCTAAAACCTAATCGTGATTTGAATTCTTTAATGCAAGAGAGAGGGTTTTCGATCTTCTATGACGAATTTAACGGAGACCACACTTGGAAACATTGGCAACCGGATATCAAAAGAGCATTAAAAATGAATTTTGGTTTATAAACTAAATTCCATGCCAAATCCATAATTTTTGCTATAATAAAAGTAGGTTAACACTTAACAGAAGGAGGTTTTTACAGATGAAATACGGAGTCGTTGCATTCCCATCGAAAAAACTACAAGATTTAGCTAACTCATACCGAAAACGTTATGACCCACATTATTCACTTATCACACCGCATATGACGATTAAAGGCGTATTTGAAGCGAGTGACACAGAAATCGAAGAATTATCCGCTCAAATTGGAGCAGTTGCAAAACGTCACAAACCCTTTAAATTGAAAACGTCCCGTGTGAGTTCATTCTCACCTGTTACGAATGCAATTTATTTTAAAGTAGAACCTACTGAAGAGCTTTTAAGTTTGCACGATGATTTACATGGTGAGGACCTAGGAACAGAAAAAGAGTATTCATTCGTTCCACATATTACGATTGCGCAAAAGATGGAGTCTGGTGAACATGACGATATCTTTGGTCAATTGAAAATGGTCGGTGTTGATCACGAAGAAATAATTGATCGTCTCCATTTACTGTACCAGTTAGAAGATGGTTCTTGGACCGTATACGAAACTTACCGCTTGTCTGGAGCTGGTGTATAATTGATTACGGCTAAACGAGTCGAAACAGAAAAAGAACGTGAAGATGCGTTTTATATTCGAAAAATAGTTTTTGTTGAAGAGCAAGACGTTCCTGTTCATTTAGAACTTGATGAACATGATGATTCTGCTGTTCACTTCATAGCCTACGATTCAGAAATGCCAATTGGGGCTGGACGAATTCGGATGCCAGAAGAAGGAATAGCAAAAGTAGAAAGAGTCTGTATTCTCCCTCAATACCGAGGCAAACATTTAGGGAACTTGATGATGAATAAAATGGAAGCACATGCGAAAGAAGTTGGATTAACAACTGTTAAGCTAAACGCTCAATCATATGCCATTCCATTTTACGAAAAATTAAACTATGAAATTATTTCTCCTGAATTTCTAGATGCAGGTATCCCTCATAGAGCAATGAAAAAAGAATTGGAATAAAACAAACGATTCCCTCATCACTAAAAATGATGAAGGAAATCGTTTTTTAGTTTCTTAGTTAAGTAGAAAACTAAAATTAAAAGGCATTTTCTCTATTATTAGAGAAGATGCCTTTTTCATTAAACATACGTATTTACCTGATTTCCTTTACCGCAAACTTTTGCGATTTCAGGTGACAAATTTACTGGATTAGGTTGGATAAAGCCTTTATAAGGAACAGGATAACTGGCTGAACGAGTTTTCTTAGTATCCTCTACTTCATCGTTTCGATGTCGTTCGTGTTCGTCTAATTCATCTTCAAAAATAGATCTCATTTTAAGTGGTTGAATAGCATTAATGTGTGCAAAATTGTAGGTGCCCATTTGCATACGATTTGCATATTGCTGTGATTGAATTGGTTGTATAGGTAGTACGTAACCCATAGTCATCCACCTCCTGTTACCTTGTTATACGCTTCTATACCCCAATTTATGTCCGTTAAAACTAAAATTTATCAACGGAGAAATAATTAGTTGAAATTTCAGTTCTTTTTATTAATCATTGAAGAAATTTCATTCAAATCCAGTTTTGTTCCTTTTGTAACAACTGATTGAACAATTTGATCTTCTAATTCCTTATTAACTGGTTTTCCAGCGAGTTTAGATACTTTTCGAACAATTTTTTTCACTTGTTTCTCATCAGAAAAGTCAGCATGTTGAATGGCGTTAGCAAGCGTGAAAACTTCATCCATTGAAACACCTGTTTTTTGTTCAATCTTCTTAAAAAATGAATCATGCATACGATTTACCTCCTATCATACAAAACTTCGACCTACGATTATTAACAGAATAAATAGGACGACAATTAGTACGAATGTGGAGCCCCCATAATGGGCACTTTGGGGGTACATTTGTTGATAACCTCCATAAGGATAACAACTTCCGCACATAATAAATCCCTCCTTTCCTACTCGACCTAGGATATGCAAGTCAAATCATTAGAGGAGGGCATATGCATTATTAAACGTTTCCTTTTGGTTTAAAAATCAAGGCACCAATTACACCAAATAAAATTGCGGCACTAATACCTGAGCTTGTTACTTCAAACATGCCCGTTAAAACACCAATAAAACCATGCTTCTCTGCCTCTTGCAAAGCTCCATGTGTAAGTGAATTACCAAACGATGTAATCGGGACGGTAGCCCCTGCTCCAGCAAAATCGATAAATGGTTCATATAAACCGAATCCATCTAATATCGAACCAACAATGACTAACAAACTTAGTGTATGCGCTGGGGTTAATTTGGCTACATCAAATAACAATTGACCAATTACACAAATAAGTCCACCTACGATAAACGCAATAATAGTTGAAACAATCATCCCTTCCACCTCAATCTATCCAAATTTCAACTGCGTGTGCGATACAAGGAATCGTTTCCCCTTGTTGAAAGGATAATGGAGACAATAACGCACCTGTTGCGACAAACAAAACTTTTTTCAATTTCTTTGATAATATATCCCCGTAAATGGGACCATAAAAGACAGAAGCGGAACACCCCGCTCCACTTGCTCCTGATTTNAACTCGGATTTATTCCCATAGAACTCTGCACCAGCATCTCGAAAAAGTTTTACTGGATAAGAATCCACACCACTTTTTTTCATTAGCTCTTTTAAAATGGCAAAACCAGTTTTACCTAAATCCCCAGTGATCACAAGATCATAGGATGCTTCATCTTTATTTTCTTGTAAATGACTTTGTATGGTATCAAACGCCGCGGGTGCCATCGCACTTCCCATATCTAAAGGATCTGTACATTCACAATCAATCACCTTCCCAATGGTGGCCGACTTCACATACGGCCGATCTTCTTGAGCATGTGAGAGAACTCCGAAACCTGCTGCTGTTACCGTCCACTGACCAAAAGGTGGTTTTTGTGCACCGTACTCAATTGGGTAACGAAATTGTCGTTCAACCGCATTATGTTGACTTGAAGAACCGAATAAAACATGTTCCATTAGATTTGATTCAATCATGACACTTGCTGTGATTAATGAAGAGACAGATGTTGCACATGCTGAAAACATCCCCATAAATGGGATAGCTAATTCTCTTGCTGCAAAATTCGTTGGGGTCATTTGGTTAATTAAATCTCCACTAAGTAACACATCAATGTCTGACTTTTGTAAACCTGCTTTTCGTACGGCAAGCGTACATGTATCTTCTATAAATTGTGCATGTCCCTTCTCATTTGTATCCTGATTGATACGTTCATCTTCATAGATAATGTCAAAGTAAGAATGAAATACACTTTGTTTTTCTAGTGGTCCCGCAGCAATTGCAGTAGAAACAATTGCTGGTTTCGTTGAAAATTCAAGCATTCTTGATTGGTTTACCATGCAATAACCCCCATTTTAACGAGGATTGTTTTAATAAGAGCAACCACAAAAGCTGAAAAAACACCATACACAATAACAGATCCTGCAAGTTTGAACATATTGCTTCCGACGCCTAGTACCCATCCCTCTGATTTATGCTCAATTGCCGCGGAGATTACTGCATTTCCAAACCCAGTGACAGGAACTGCTGAACCTGCACCAGCAAACTGTCCTATTTTTTTATATAAACCGAATCCTGTCAACAACATGGCAATAAACACCATTGTCGCAACTGTGGGGTTACTTGCTGTACGCTCCGTAAAATTGAAAAAGTACATATACAGGTACGAGAAAATTTGCCCGATTGCACAAAAAATTCCACCCACAAAAAATGCTGCAAAACAATTTCGAAGAACAGGTCGCTTAGGTGCTATTTGGTCAACAATCGGTTGATAAGACTTTGCATCCATTATGTTTCCTCCTTAGCTAATGCTTGGATGTCTTTCAATGTTTTTTTCAGCGCCTTATCATTAGGATCTTTTTTTACTAAATCTTTTAGTTCCCACATGATTTTTAAATCGCTCGAAACAAGCACTTCATGATTAGGGAATTCTTTTTCGACTTTTTTCTGAAGTCTCTTTTCAATTTTGCTTTTTTGAAACTTTGATAATGGTTGTACTTGAACAGCCACAACTAGTTGGTGATCGAAGAAGACACTAAGTGATTCACTTGTTGATTCTTCTTTTTCAAGAATTTTTTCCAACGTTTCAATTTCTTTCGCGTCATTCTGGGCATGGAAAAAATCAGTACTCGGATTGTTTGAACAGGCACTCAACAGCAATGTTATCCCTATAACTACCCATACACGTTTCGTCATTAGAATCACCTTTTTTCTTAGTATGAACAAGTCGTAAAAGTTTATGTATAAACGGTGTAATAGCCCTGTTGCTTCTGCGTAATTCACATAAGGTATAAAGACTTTGAAAGAAAGCGAGGTGAAATTAAAAATGGGATGTGGACGTAACTTGGAATCAACATCATCTGTACGAGGTATTTCGACAGGTCATTGCATTTGTGACGTCGTACGTGCAATTAAAGACATTCAAGATCAAGTAGTTGACAATGATTGTCCGGTTTGCCCAACGAACTGCTTTCTAGAGCCTCTTGGCGGACTAGTTAGTCCATCACGAAATCAAGCTGACACTCGCGTGTTTATGCTTTTGACTAAAGATGGTACACCGTTTAAAGCATTTTTCCGCGACAATGATAGAAACGACAACGATTGCTTCTCCGTATTCTTCCGTGTAGAAGATGTATTTGATGGTTGCTGTGCAACTCTTCGAGTACTTGAGCCACTTGATCGACATAGACACGAAGTGGATCTATTAGATGAGTGTGGAACAAAACTGAAACTTAGTAAAATCTGTGAGGTACGAAATTTTGAAGCTTCAGATAGTTGTGTGACAGTTGACTTAAACTGTTTCTGCGGAATTGAGTGTGTGGCTGATGTATTTTTAGGAGTTTGTGATTAATAATTAAAACTTTAAGCTTGCAGTGTCTAATAAAACCTACCTCATCTAGATGAGGTAGGTTATTTTTATATNTGTTGNATNGTTTTCTGGCGTTGTTCTATCAGCGATTGGAGGTTCTCTATCAGCGATTAAAGCGCGTCAATCAGCGATTGCGAAATCTCTGTATTTAAACTAATGTTTTCAAAACAAAAAAGGATACCCAGTATTATGGATATCCTTCTTCATTTTATTCATTTAAATCGAATTGGAAAGGGATTTCCGCGCCATTTAATTTCTTCTATTTCATTCATGTCAATTGATACAACATTGCCATCCACTAAACGAATCGTTACACTTTCACCTTCTAATTTTTCGACCAAACCTTGAATAGCTTCACCGAATTTTAAATGAAATGTTAGGGGACGATATACATGTTGTGCAAATGGTGAGGTAAAATAATTCAATCTTTTCCACATGGTTGAATCAGACTTTACTTCAACTTCTAATTGACGTTCAGGAAAAATAGATGTACTTTCTTCTTTCCATTGCTTCTGTTTTCTATGATGTCTATAAACAGGTGGTCCACTAACAAAAAGGAGAGGATCAGTTTCCAATTACTCAGTCACGTCCTTTTTTGAGTTAGTTTATGCAAGGATTTTACAGAATGTGAAACCCACTGTCACAGTGAATGGTTTCACCCGTAATACCACGAGATAGATGACTAAACAAAAACAATGCTGTATCCCCGACTTCTTCAGGTGTAGTATTTCTACGAAGTGGTGCACGTTCTTCAATTGCTTTCAATACACTATTAAAATCACTTACACCTTTTGCAGATAATGTTCGGATTGGCCCGGCTGATATTGCATTAACACGAATATTATGTTGACCTAGGTCAGCAGCCAAATAACGAACTGACATATCTAGAGAGGCTTTGGCAACGCCCATAATATTGTAATTTGGAACAACTCTTTCTCCACCTAAATACGTCAAGGTTACGATACTTCCTCCATCTATCATCAATGGCTTCGCAGCTTTTGCGACAACAGTTAATGAAAATGCACTAATATTATGAGCTAATAAAAATCCTTCACGTGAAGTATCTGAGAAGTTTCCAGCTAATTCTTCTGATTTAGCAAAGGCGATACAATGTGCTAAACCATCGATTTTTCCAACTTCTTTTTCAATCGTAGCAAAACAATTTGCCACATCTTCATCTACAGTTACGTCACATGGTAAAACAAGCTTATGTGATCCTTCAAGCGTTTCAACTAAATCTCGTACAGGCTTTTCAAAACGTTCTCCTGCATACGTGAAAATTAAATTCGCACCTGCTTTATCTAATGATTGTGCAATTCCCCAAGCAATGCTTCGTTTATTTGCCACACCCATAATAACGAACGTTTTTCCTTGTAAAGATAAAGACATGAATGTTCCCCCTATTTATAACTAATTATTAATACCTGGTACTAATATTACATCACAAAAAAGAAAAGTGCAATTGCACTTTTCTTCAAAGTTGGGATAAAAACATACTTGCTAACCCTAAATAGATTAAGATACTAATAATGTCATTGAGTGTTGTAATAAAAGGACCTGATGCCACAGCGGGGTCAACTTTCAACCGGTGAATAAGTAACGGAATGAAAGAACCTGATAAGGTTGCGACAAAAATAGATCCGAAAATGGCTGATCCCACAAGAAGTCCAAGTATTAAATCATGTTGAATGAAATAGACGATGCCAACACTAAACACTGCACAAACTATTCCTGTAATAAGACCTGTCCCTGCTTCACGCATCAATAATTTGATTTTGCTTTGTTCTTCTATATCACCAGTCGCTATCCCACGAACAGCTACTGCTAGAGCCTGTGTACCACTATTTCCAGCCATTCCTGCAATTAATGGAATAAAGACTGCTAAAATGGCTACCTGATCTAAAATTTCTTCAAATTTACCCATCAAGCTTGCCGTAAACATCCCTAAAAACAGGAGTAAAATTAGCCATGGCAACCGCTTCTTCGCCGCAATTAAAGGGCCTTTATCAAATGTATCCATTTCGGATACAGCTGCTAATTTAGAGTAATCATCATTTGCTTCTTCCTCTAAAACATCCAAAATATCATCAACCGTAATAATACCAAGCAAATGATTTTGGAAATCGACCACTGGGACTGCCAAGAAATTATAATCTTTAATCATTCTTGCGACTTCTTCTTGATCTTGACTTACCGATACACTAACAACCCGATCGTTTCGAATAGAACGGATTAACGTATCCTCATCTGCAATAATTAAATCGCGCAACGACACTACCCCTGTTAATTGATGATCATCATTAACAACAAACACATAGTAAATAGTCTCTGCTTCAGGCGCAGCATTTCGAAGAATGGTCATAGCTGAACGAGCAGTTGAATTCTCGGGAATCGCAACATATTCCGTTGTCATAATGGAACCTGCTGTATATTCTTCATAATGCAAAAGGTCTTTAATTTCTTGGGCGGACTCATTGTCCATGATCGTCAAATAACTAGCCACTTGATCTTTCCCAAGTTCATTTAAAACATCAACTGCATTATCTGCATACATTTCGGATAACATATCAGCAGCATACGCTGTATCCATTTCTTTTAGAAACGGTTCGTATTCATCATCGTCTAACTCAATTGCTTGAAAAATTTCCGCCATTTCCTTAGGAGAGAGATACTGATAGATAATCTGCCTACTATCTGCACCCACCTTTTCAAAAAATTGTGCTTGATCGTAGGGATGAAGGGACAAAAACTCATCTCGGAACGAATCAACGTCATGGGTATTTAGAAATGCAAGAAGGTTTTCGTAGTCTAGTTGTTGCTCTTCTCGATTATTACGTTCTTCTGCCATGTATGCTCCCTCCTTTCTGATTAATGGTTTACATACATAAGTAGAGATTTTATAGGTTACAATTAACTCGTAGCTCAAATTAGATAAAGAGGTGAAAAACATGCCATATGACATCATTGGTGACATTCATGGATGTTATGATGAATTAATTGAGTTGCTAGAGAAACTAGGATATGAACAGCAAAAAGACATATTTGTTCATCCAAAAGGTCGTCAGCTAGCTTTTGTTGGGGATGCAGCAGATAGAGGACCTCGATCAATGGATGTTTGGTCACTACTGTTCGCCCTACACGATGCTCAGCCCTCACTTATTTATTCCCCGGGAAATCACTGTAACAAATTTTATCGGTATTTGAAAGGAAATAAAGTTCAAGTTACCCATGGCTTAGAAACCACGGTTGCTGAGTTTCAACAATTTTCGAAAGAACAACAAGAAACGTTTCGAAAAAAATTCATTTCATTTTATGAAGGACTTCCATATTACCAGAAATTAGACGATGGGAATTTAATCATCGCACACGCAGGTATCCGGGAAGATATGATTGATCAGCCTCTGAGAAAAGAAATCATCGTGTTTACCTTGTATGGCGATATCTCGGGAGAAACGCATTCCGATGGTCGCCCAATCCGCGGTGATTGGGCAAAGCACTATAAGGGTGACGCGTTTATTGTCTATGGTCATACACCCGTTAAAGAAGCACGCTTTATGAATGCTACTGTTAATATAGATACAGGTTGTGTATTTGGCGGCAAATTAACAGCATTTCAATATCCTGAGATGAAAACAATCTTTGTCCCATCGAAACAACCATATTTCGAAGAAAAATTTCATGACTACTTAGATTGATTCAAAAATTCCTGCATGTCTTTAGGTAGCTGACTTTCGATGGTTATGATTTTTTGAGTCAATGGATGTTTGATTGTTAAGCTTGAACAATGAAGTGCAGATCGTTGCAAGTGTTCCGTTGATCCACCATATAAATCGTCTCCGACTAGCGGATGGTGAATAAATGAAAGATGTACACGGATTTGATGCGTACGTCCCGTATGTAGTGTACAGGCCACATGTGTAAAGTTAGTATAGCGAGTCAAAACACTCACATCCGTATGAGCAAATTGGCCATCTTTTTGTACTTCCCGTTCAATAATACTAGATCCTTTTCTTCCGATTGGTTCCACAATTGATTGTGTTTCAAACGGCACAATGCCTTCCACGAAGGCTTGATATGACTTTTCTAATAAATGGCCAGTTGTCATCAAGTGATGAATATGTCTATTTTTAACTAAGCATAAAAGTCCGGATGTATCCCGATCCAGTCTCGTCAAAATATGGACGGTGGATGGAATTTTTTCCTTTTCGTAATAATAGGCAACAATATTCGCAAGACTCCCTCTTGGATGTTCTTTTGATGGGATTGTTACGAGACCAGCCGGTTTATTAACGATTAACAGTACCTCATCTTCATACACAATATCAAGCTCTCCAGGTTGAACGAGCAAGCCTTTGCTCACTTCTTCAGGCGGAAAAATAACGGTCACCATATCTCCATGATGGAGATTATGTCTGACCGTTTTTTCAAGTCCATTTACAAGTAAAGCCCCACCATCATATTTGATAGCTGTTAACGTTCTCTTCGATATTCCCCACGAAGATAAAGCCTCTCTTAACAGTTGTTCTTTGTCTGAAGTGAAGGTTAATTGAAACCGTTTAGACATCACTGTCTATGAAAGAGTCATGTACTCGTGTCCAAAACGGGAATGGGCGGAAACGTGCAAAACGCACTTTTTCTTTTGCTACACGGTACTGAATAGATTTTACATCTTTATGAAGAAGCTGAAGATGGTCAATAGTCACCATGAAATCTGGAGCTTTAACAGGCTTCAACAGACATGTATGATGCCCTGGAAGAACGAGAGGTGCTCCAACTGTTCGGAACACACGGTTATTAATGGAGGCCATCTC
>JGI24024J18818_10000586_pt1 | contig 14101 bp, 11 predicted proteins | sample Cruoilmetagenom2_FD_18818 | JGI IMG/M metagenome (IMG submission 18818) | reverse complement strand
TTTTTTTCACAACAAACTTTAAACGAGTCTATTAGGTTAAGTAGCGTGACCACTATGGTATTTACTAATATATTGGAATTATTTTTTCCAAATTCCGTATTTGAAGAAGAAAGTTTGGAATGGTTACATAGAAATCTTCGCACTTGTATTACCGATGTGGGCAGTGAAGCTTGCGTTGTATACTTCCATTGTAATTGGTAGTTTAGTAGGGATTTATCCAGCATTGAAGGCAGCGAGTATGAAGCCTAGTAAAGCTTTACGGTTTGAATAGACTTTTGGGAAATTGTAGTATATATGAATAGAATTTGGTGTTAAACTTTTCATAGAATATTAGATTGGAGTGTCGTATTTGATGAAATATTTTATATATCCTGTAGTTTTGTTTGCGTTAGGACTGTTGTCTCCGGATATTTCCTATGCACAGACTGGAAACGATGAATTATCTGGAACAGATAGAGTAATTGTGGAGCTAATAAATGAGGAGGGTCAAGAAGAGATTGAGAGTTTAACTTGGGATGAGTTAGAAAAGATGGAAGATACTCAACAGGTAGAAGTATTAGAACCCGATTATATTCGCTCCATCGGTGTTGTTCAGACTAGTGAAGTGATGGAACCAACATGGTCAGTAAAGCGAATTGGTGTAGAACAGATGAAGAAACAGCTAATATCGAAAAAAAAAGATGTAATTGTGGCTATTATTGATACTGGAGTAGACAATACACATCCTTTGTTAGATGGTAGAGTGATGGCAGGTTACGATTTTGTAGATAATGACAGAAATCCGATGGACAAGCATATGCACGGAACGCATGTTGCAGGAATTATTGCACAATCCACGCCTGAGAATGTAAAAGTACTCCCTATACGTTCTCTAGATGAAAAGGGAAATGGATATGACACGAACATTGCTAAAGGAATTCACTATGCTGTAGATAATGGTGCTTCTATTATAAATATGAGTTTAGCGGGCGAAAACTATAGCACTTATTTGGCAAATGCTATTGAATATGCGATTCAGCACGATGTACTAGTTGTAGTCGCATCAGGAAATAAAGGAATGAGTACGGAAAACTTTTACCCTGCATCCGAAAAAAGGGTAATAGTCGTCTCTGCAACAGATCAACACGATCAGGTAGCGGATTTTAGCAATACGGGTGCGTCGATTGACATTGCTGCTCCTGGTGTAAGTATTCTTTCCAGTATTCCAGGAGGAAAATATGCTCTTATGGATGGAACGTCAATGGCTGCACCTCATATTAGCGCTGTATCATCCATGATAAAACTAGATGACCCGACTCGAACTATTCAAGAAATAGAAAAGTTACTCAAACAATATGTAGATGATAAAGGTGCAACTAACTGGGACTCACTTTACGGAGAAGGAATTGTTAATGTTTCTTCCTATGAAAAGTATTCTCTCATCCAGCAAACACTTGCATCGGCAAATTATATCAACTTACCCAAATACACAAACGTTCCACTTAACAAAAAGTGGACAATCAATTTTAATCGTATACTCACCGACACTAAAATCATTTCTGTAACTCTATACTCAGATGAACAAGAAGAACCCATTAAGGTTTCTTTTACAAAAGGTACAGCTAAGTTAATGGTTACACCCATTACTAATTTTGAACCAAACGCTCCCTATTTGCTCGACATTAGAGTTGTTGGTGGCGATCGATACCTGATGAATTTCCAAACAGGTTCCATGTAGAAGTAGTTGTACTAAGCTAAAAGAAACCATATTGACCGAAGATGATCAAAATGGTTTCTTTTTCGATTAATAATAATTTCTCTATAAGTCTTTCTTTAAATAGTAGTGCTTATAGTCTCTTCCTACGTTATCTAAACTACCAAAGACTTCGTACCCATTTTTTTCATAAAACCCCAATGCTTGAAAGCTTAAAGTATCTAACTTTATAAAATCACATTCTTTTTCCCTTGCTATCTTCTCCATTTCTACTAATAATTTCGTTCCAAATCCTGATTTCGTATATCTTCATCAATCATAAAAATATGGATTTCTAGCCAATTCCAACATACTTCAGCTAATATTCCACCCCGTACATTCCCATTATCATCCTTCAGATATAAATTAATTTCTTCGTATCTTCCTCTTAAATCTTCTGGAAAGTATTTTAAATTAAACTTATACAGCTCCTCATTAATATATTGTTTATCTGTTTTGTTTGTTTCTCTAGAAATATGTAAGTTCATAAGTGATTTCTCCTTCTATATTATGGAATAGGAAAGGTATGGAATTGGAATACTGCAATTTTACTTAATTGTTGGTAGGGATACTTTGTCAACCCAATCCTGAATGAATCGCTCTTGATGTGTATTCAAATTAGGTAGGTCATGACGGGGAAAAAAACGATGTTCATGACTTTCATCTGTTTTATGAAGTAACTCCCCTGTAAAGTTATATGTATGAAAAATAATCTGAACGCTGAAAATTTTATCGCCATTTTGATACTCTGTAAATCCTTTGTCACCTGAATAAAGACCAAACAATTGTAATTGTTCAACTGTTAATCCTGTTTCTTCAAGTGTTTCTCGAATAGCAGTTTCAAGAAACGTTTCTCCAGGCTCCATAACCCCACCCGGAATTCCCCATACATCCTGATCTGTACGATGTTGCAGTAAAATCTGATCCTTATGCTCAATAATAATCCCGCAACCTACTGTCATTAGCATTTCATTTCCGATTAACGCACGAATTGTTTGTATGTAACTCATTATGGCCTCCATAATCTTATGTTTTGATGGATAAATAGAATTCTAGAGACGAGGTCCTCCTTAGAAAACTACCTCTTTAATAATAGGTTCGACAAATAAAACGTGTAATCCTTTTATCTGGTGCTTATATAACGGTCCACCATATTTAAAATAAGACTATAGTTTCTTATTGTGAAATATCTTGATTTCAAAACTTCTTTTGACTTTACTATGTAAGTAACTTACCATTTATGTAGAGCTTTTTTAATAAAGGAGGTATATATGATTAAGGAATGGAATTTATTACGAGCAGTTACATGTTTATGTATTGTTTTTTTACATAGCACAACGCAAACGGCTTCAATTGTTTCTTATCCCGAAATCGAGTATTATCAATTTTTTCGAATTCTTTTGTGTTTCGCAACCCCAACATTCATCGTTTTGTCGGTTATTATATTAGCCAATAGGTATTCTGAAAAATTACCAAGCAACTTCTGGGGAAGTAGATTTAAGTTTATTTTTCTACCATTTCTCTCTTTCGCATTAATAGATGCGTTAGTCGTTTCTTATTCTACAAATACTGGTACATATTTTGCGGTGAAACTACTAAAAAATATAATGACAGGTTCCTTTGAAGGATGGTTTATCCTTGTTATCTTCCAATTTTACTTTTTACATTTTCTTGTAACAAAATATAAAGTGTCGATGGCTTGGTTGGTTCCTGCAAGTATTTTAATAATGTTATGGTACTTAAACTGGATGGAAAGTAATCCAGATATATTCTTAGATTTCAACTATATACTCAAATTACCCTTTCTAGCTTGGGTGGGTTATTTTGCATTAGGTTATATAATTGGAAAGAATTATACAGTTATTTCCCAAAAACTATTTAAGCATAGATGGGCAACATTGTTATACATAGGTGTATCTTTTTCGCTTGTTTTTCTTTCCTATGAAGCTGGAAATACTCTAGTTTATTCACGTAGATTTGATTTATTTCCATTTGTTTTATCGGTAACCTGTGCGCTGATTGCTTGGGGCCAGGCTATTCCTAACTTTAAAGTAGTGAAAATTCTTAATGACAATGCTTTTGGGATTTTCCTTGTTCACTGGCAAGTTCAGGTATTTTTAGCACCAATTACGGCAAATTACTTCCAACACACAAGTACCCGAGTTGTGGCATTGTTTATGTTTTCTTTATTGATATCTTTGATCGTTATCAAATTAATCTCGCTACTACCTTTTGGAGAATATATTGTAGGAAAAACAAAGAAAAAAGCTCAAAATGATATCAAACTAGAACCGATTACAACATAAAGAAAGTCAGCAATCTTTTCAAATAAATTTAAGTGCTATAACTGCTACCAAGCGGTATAATATTCACTAGGTGATAAATATGAAAACAATCTCAATCTTAATACCAGCTTACAATGAGGAGCAGGTACTACATACTTTGATCAACCGATTAGATGCAGTAACAAGTGGACTGCCAAATTATCAATTCGAGTATTTATTCGTTAATGATGGCAGTACGGATAATACCCTATTTTTGTTAAAACAATTGGTGAATCATAGAAACGATATATCATATGTGAATCTTTCTCGGAATTTTGGAAAAGAGGTGGCGATGCTTGCTGGCTTTGACCATACAAAGGGACAAGCAGTTATTATTATTGATGCAGACCTACAAGACCCTCCAGAGCTCATCCCTGAAATGATTAGCTATTGGGAACAAGGCTATGATGATGTGTTTGCAAAGCGTCGTAGTAGAGCAGGGGAATCTTGGTTTAAAAAATGGTCCTCTTCCAGGTACTATAAGATATTGGAGACCCTTTCAAATATCCCAGTACAGCGCGACACAGGGGATTTTCGTTTGTTAGATCGTCGTTGTATTGATGCATTACAACAGTTACGCGAAGGTCAGCGGTACACTAAAGGTATGTATAGCTGGATTGGCTTTAACAAAAAGGAAATTCTTTTCGACCGTGATCCACGTGCAGCAGGGGAAACTAAATGGAATTATGGAAAACTTTTTAATCTGGCCATCGATGGAATTACATCTTCAACGATTGCGCCACTTCGCTTCTCTTCGTTGTTGGGTGTAATAATTTCTGTAGTGGCATTCTTCTTCATGATTATCGTTGTTATTCGTGCGTTTTTGTATGGTGATCCTGTACCTGGATATCCATCTCTTATGGCAGTAATTCTATTTTTAGGTGGTATTCAGCTTTTATCATTAGGGATTATTGGAGAATATTTAGGGAAGGTTTTCTATGAGACCAAAGACCGACCTGTGTATTTTGTAGAAGAATATGTTTCTACTATCAAAAAAGATGATTCGGCTGAATAAGCTAGAATCATCTTTTTAATATTTTTCGGGATAGTAAAAAAGTAAAAGGAATTGTAACTATGGAAGCAATAAGAGCGCCGATTCGATCATCCACCCCAAAATATGTAGAAAGTATATATAGTACAATTGTCGATATAATTATTTGGAGGATATATGTCAAAGGAAATCGGAAAAATTTTCGCCATGTAGGTTTTGTATTATATGTAAAGTAGGAGTTCAAATAAAATGATCCTATCATACTTATGACAAAAGCTATCCAGTGGGAAGGCAAAAAATGCCAATCTATAACCTGAGAAAATAGTAAATACCACCCATAATAATGAAGCGTATTTAAAACTCCAACAATTATAAACTTCATTAACTCATTACGCATTTCAAAACCTCCATAAAGTGTATTGTACCTTAAACTATACTGTATCGTAAACTTTGTTAAAAAAAGGGTCATGTACCTAGAGGATTTTAGTTAAAAGGTAACTATGATTCGCTAGTATTCGACAGTACACTTAAAAGAGTACATTAGAAATGGGGGAAACGATGAAAAATTCACTAAGAATAATGGGAGCATTTCTCATCATGCTCCTCATCTGGAATAGTTATACGAATGTGACCAAAGCCTCTACTTTTCGTGAAGTATATACCGTGAACAGTGCATCCGGAGTTATTTTAAGAGAAGCTCCATCGACTGGTTCTACGTCACTTCATCACATGACTTACGGGACAACTGGAACTGTTTTTTCTGTAGAAAATGGTTGGGCTCGAATTCAAGTCGACGGTATAACAGGTTATGCGCCAGTTAGCTTTTTGAAAAAAGCAGTAGGGAACATAAAAATAGCAAGCTCTAAGGGTGGCGTTATTGTTCGACAATCTGCAAGTGCAACCAGCAAGAATCTTGCAACACTTCAATATAAAATGATTGTCGAAGAATTTTCCGCTGAAAATGGATGGTCATTCGTTCAATACGGCAATATTACTGGATATGTTGCCTCTAACTTTATAGGGAAGCCAACTACTTATCCAGCTACAGTGACCTCTAAAAGTGGCGTAGTCGTGAAGAACATTGCGAGTTCGAGTGGTGCAAGTATTGGGGCACTAACAAATGGAAAGAATGTTTTAGTCCATTCAGAGTTAGCAGGTTGGGCATATGTGACTGCTGGAGATATGAGAGGGTATGTAGTAGCGAGCTTTCTTTCAAAGGGAACAGCTGCACCAACCACTAGCAATATAGTAAATCCCAAGCAGATCATTACACATCAAAAAATGACGACTTATTTACAACAGATCGCAGCAAAATATCCAAGCTTCACAGAACTAAAACAAATAGGAGCATCTGTAGAAAAGCGTCCCATTTATGCAATACGTATAGGAAATGGTAAAAAAGAAGTATTATTTGATGCTTCCGTTCATGCAAGAGAACATATGACAACAAATGTTTTGCTCGAAATGATCGACACATATAGTGCACACTATGCGGCGGGTAGTTCTTACCAGGGATACAATGTTAAATCTGTTTTGGACAAGACAGCAATCTGGTTTGTACCAATGGTCAATCCTGACGGGGTAACACTTGTCCAATTGGGAGCAAATGCAGTAGCAAACAAGTCAAATGTCCTTGCTATTAATGGAAGCAGTAACTTTAACCGTTGGAAGTCCAATATCCGCGGCGTTGACTTAAATGATAATTTTGACTCGAGATGGTCTAAAATTAACAATTCTAGACCAGGCCCTTCCTATATGCAATATAGAGGTCCTCGTGCATTTAGTGAGCCAGAAGCACAGGCATTAGGAAATTTCATGACTAGTAGACCTTTTAAAACGAATATCTCTTATCATTCATCTGGTCAAATTATGTATTGGTTTAATTATCAAAAAACAGCAGAGCTTAATAGAGATAAAGCTTTAGCCAACCAATTATCACAAATCACTGGATATAAGGTAATGCCTCCGCAATACCTTCCAGGTTCGGGAGCATCTGGTGATTACTTTATCCAAGAAACTGGGATGCCAGGTATCGTCCTCGAAATTTCACCATATGCAGGTGACAACCCTGTACCTTTAAGTAGATGGGATCGTATATGGACCGAAAATTCTAAGATTGGTTTATATATCGCAAATGAAGCATCTAAAAGATAGTCCTTTTACCTACAAATCGACATGATTTGTAGGTTTTTTTACATTTGAAACAATAATCAACATCACCTAGTTTACATACCTTATAAAAGGGGTACTCAGTTGCTAATGGTACAATGTAAAGTAGGGTGGGGAAAAAATGAGAAGTATGTTAGTTAAAATGGTGTTGGGATGTTCGTTAAGTTTAGTTTTCTTTTTTCCTAATATTGCTCTTAGTAGTTCAGGGGAGACAACAGAGACAGATAGAGTAATAGTAGAAATTACAGATAAAGAAGGAAATAAAGAAACAAAAAGCATTCCTGTAGATGAAGTTCAACCAAAATCAACCTTTAGGATATCCTCTTCTATGAGAGATCAGATAAACATTCTGCAACCAGATTATATACGAACAATTGATATGGCTCAAACAACAGATAAATATACTAAATCATGGTCGGTAAAACGGGTCGGAACGGAAGGGATGAAATCAAAGATTGCTTCAACGGATGAAGAAGTAATTGTAGCTGTTATTGATACGGGGATAGATTATACCCATTCCTTCCTAAAAGAGAGAATGATAGATGGATATGACTTTGTTGATAATGACTCAGATCCAATGGATGAGCATTTTCATGGTACGCATGTAGCTGGAATTATAGTAGAATCAACAACATCCAATATCAAAATTATGCCAATCCGGGCGCTCAATCACTCTGGAAATGGCTATGATTCGAATATAGCTAAAGGAATCCATTTCGCTGTAGATAATGGTGCATCTATCGTGAACATGAGCTTCCAAGGAAATGAGTATTCCGAGCATTTAGCACAAGCAATTGACTACGCACTTTCTAAAAATGTACTAGTCGTCGTATCATCTGGAAATCTTAGTGATGATACAGCTAATTACTATCCTGCTTCCGAAGAGAAAATATTAGTTGTATCCGCAACTGACCAAACTGATCAAATTGCTAGTTTTAGTAACACCGGTCAATCCATTGACATATCAGCACCTGGCGTCAGTGTCGTTTCCAGTGTACCGGGAGAAAAGTATGCCGCCTTGCATGGCACATCCATGGCCGCTCCATATGTGAGTGGTGTCGCAGCTATGCTAATGTTAGAAGCGCCAACTAGTTCGATAAAAGAAATTGAAAAAACGTTAAAAACTTATGTTGACGATAAAGGTGTTACAAACTGGGATCCATTATATGGTGAAGGTATCCTTAATGTCTCTAATTATAAAAAGTATTCCCTAATATCGAGCGCGGTTAGTGCAAGTGAATATATTAATCTTCCCGAACATTCCAATGTTCCATTAGATAAGACGTGGACCATATTGTTTAACCAAGTATTCTCGGACGACTCAACGATTGCTGTTAAACTTTACACTGAGAACTATGAGATTCCTATAAAGCTCACACCAAACTTAGCTAACAAAAAAATAATGGTAGCTCCTATCGAGAACTATCAAGCTAACACGGATTATCTATTAGAAATTCAAGTGAAAAATGGAGAAAGATATTTGATGAGATTTACAACAAAATAACTCTTTTTAGACTTGTAGATACGTTAAAATTATCTACAAGTCTATTTTTGTGTCGAGGAATTGTGTTGGTAGTTGGACGTTGTTGTGTGGTGGATAGAAGAATTTATGTGTCAGTTGGTAGAAGTTATGTGGTAGATAGTAGTTGCTGTTTAAAACATTGAATAAGCCACCACAAGGGCCGCGGCTTATTCAATGTAACTTTATATTCACTTGTTTTCTAAATATCTGCGGGCGCCTGCATAATTTCTTTTATATGCCCCAGCATTCATCGATTCAATTTTCACCTTGGATGAAGCATTCGGAGCATGAAGCATTTTACCTGACCCAACGTATAAACCAACATGATAGACTTTTCCTTTACCACTGGCTCCTGCAAAAAATACTAAATCCCCAGGTTGTAAATTCTTTTTAGATACAGCAGTTCCTTTTGTTGCCTGATAAAAGGAGTCGCGTGGGATAAGGATTCCATGGTTTTTATAGACAGCATAAATAATTCCTGAGCAGTCAAAGCCATATGCCGATGTGCCAGCCCATAAGTAAGGGAGGTCTAGAAATCTTTTTGCTTCATTAACAATATCCTTTTGAGATGGTTTTGGAATGGCAGCGTAATTTTTATATGCTTTAGCATCTTTTTTACTTAATAATTTGACTATATTTCCTGGTGTTTGCACGTAAAACCACTTTTCATCTTCTTTAATAATTGGGAGAATAGTAGAGTAACTGATATCCATAAACTTTTTCTTTTCTGCGTTATTATTATACAAAGTGGCCACCTTTGAAGTTACAATTGCAATGGAACAATTAGTATAGTTGGTCGTTGTAGATTTAATATGTGTTTTAGGAACCCAACCTGGATATCCTTCTTTTTGATAAGGTACANATTGATCTTTAATAGCGACACGAACCCAATTGCCCGTACTTTTAAGAACTGTTACTTCGTCTCCATATANAGCCTGTGTATCTGTCTTTCCGACAAGCCACCATTTTTGTGATAGACTCATATCTTTTGTCCATTTCTTTATATCTACAGGGATTGAAGTGGAAGGTCTATCTACTTTTCTAGACATATTAGGTTTATTCCAAAGAGAGGTTACGGAAACATTTACTTTGAAAGTCTCTTTTTTACTTGGCTCTTCACACGATTTTGGAACAGGCACAGGAACCGGAACCGGAACCGGAACAGGCTCTGGCACGGGTTCAGGAGTTGGGGCAGGCTTACTTAAATCTTTTCGAAAAACAGGATTTAGTATTCTTGCTAAAAATACTACGTAATTAGATTTCGTTGTTAGCGAATCAGGTTTGAATGTATTATCTGGGTAACCAGTTGTTATTTTGTTTGCGATAAGGGCTTGAATAGACTCATTGGCCCAATGAGAAGAATCGACATCTTGGAAAGAGAGAGTTGTAGTGCCAGTGAGCTTAAATGCATTAGTTAATATAATAGCCATCTGTCCACGGGTTAAAGGATCGTTTGGCTTAAATTCACCTGCTGCGTTGCCACTCATAATTTGCTCATCAACAATTGCTGCTATTAAAGGGAAATACTCATCTGTTGGATTTACATCAACAAAATCAGGAGTTGGTCTATTTTCTAGGTTAATCGCAAGGGCATTTATTAGGATTTCTACTGCTTGAATACGGGTAATAGAGGTATCTCCACCGAAGTCCGTAGTAGGATCTGATGTAAGTATTCCTTTTTCTATAAGATAGGTAATCTCAGCTATAATAGGGGAGTCTTCCGGAATATCTTTAAAAAGTGGAGCAGCTAAAGTAATTGTTGGCAATAAGAATAATGTGAAAGCTAAGATTAAAATGGTGAATTTTTTGGACATAATTACCTCCTGAATGTTAAATAGTATTCAAATAGTATATGGTTAAACATTGTTGCCAAGCACAATTTAATTGCAAATAAATAGGACAATAATAACAGTAAAATACCAGCAAATTTAATATTAACTGTAAATTTAGAAAAGTCAATTTATCTTTACTGGAAAAATGGTAGGCATTTCGGATAATTATTTTACGCTATTTGGCTAAAATATAAATCTTTGTGTAACCTATTAGGTTGAAATGCGTTGTTAATGATGAGAGACTTCTTGTAGACTAATAGATTAGGAGGAGAAGTATGAAGAAGTTAATGTTGATTTTAAGCTTTTTATTAGTGTTAGGATTTTCACCTATTGTTCAAGCCGCGGGATTCCAAGATGTGCAAACGAGTCATCCATTTTATAAGCATATCAATTACCTACATGACGAGGGCATTGTAAATGGTGTGGATGCAGATCATTACAAGCCAAGTAATTTTGTGACGAGAAGCCAAGCCGCATTAATGGTAGCTCGTGCTTTGAATTTGAACTTATCTGGAAAAAAAACTATTTTTACTGATGTAGGGGCCGATCACCATGCATCTGGTGCTATTCAATCTGCAGCTGATGCGGGTATTATTAACGGGTATCCTGATGGAACTTTTAAACCGAATAATTTTGTAACAAGAGGTCAGATGGCTAGCTTCATAGCACGTGCATTTGAGATGAAGGAAGAGGCGCTACCATTTGCCGATGTACCCCTGAATTCTTCGGCATACTCGGATATTCGAAAAGCCACTGCATTTGGGGTAGTTAGTGGCTATTCTAATGGTGAGTTTAGACCGAATAGTTCTGTAACTCGTGCACATTTTGCAGGATTTTTGGCAAGAGCGCTGAATGATGATTTACGTTTGACTGCGGATGCATGTGGATATGATCCAGCTACCAAATCAAACCCAGATCGTCAAACGATGAACTGCTTGCTTACAACTGCTGCTAGGAATGCTGAAGTGCCAATTCCAGCGGAAATCGTTAAGGGGATAGCTTCCGTAGAGAGTAATGGATGGATTCATTTCCAATCTAATGGTGAGCCAATTATAAGTAGCGATGGCGGTATTGGGTTAATGCAAATTACGAGTACAGCAGGTTATGACGTGGAACGTATAAAATATGATTTAGTCTATAATATTGAAACTGCTATCGATATGCTCGGAAAAAATTATAAAAGAAGCAGTTTGCCAAAAATAGAGAATGCTAAACCAGAAGATTTAGAGGGATGGTATTTTGCAATAATGGCATACAATGGGACGAAAGCAGTCAATAGTCCGGTCTATCAGGCAACCGGAAAAAGAAATACAAACGCATATCAAGAACGGGTCTATCAAACGATGGAGAAAAATGGATTATTAGAAACGAGTATTGACTTGTTAGATTTCAAAAAAGAAGACTTTATTTACGCGGAGGAAACAAACAATATAGAATTTGTTAAGAAATCATATCCATTGTCTTCAAGCACACCTACTACTGAAGAGTATGGCAGTGGAGATAAAGTAAGATATAATGGATCAGGTCTTCGCGGATTACCAAGTACTCAGTCGCCTCTGATCTCGATTACAAAAGGTTCAGTAGTAACTATCATCGGTTCACCAGTATTTGATGAAAACAAAAATTCCACTAATCATTTTGTTTGGTATCCAGTCCAAACAGTTATAAATGGAAAAAGTGTAACTGGGTATATTGCTTCTCCATACATTGTAAAGTAGCTTAAAACCGATTCCTTTCTTTGGGAATCGGTTTTTTTTATGTTTGCCCCATAATTTTTGCAATTCCTCACTTAATTATCCCTAATCACCACATAAACTCAATGTTTCAAATATACTTCTCCCTATTAACGTAATAGTAGTTTTTTAAATTTACGAATTTATTACACTATTTACTTATTATCTTTGTTACAATTATATTGGTTTAATATTCCAAGTTGAGAAAGAAGGAAATTATTTTATGTGGAAAAAAGTTTCAGCATCAGCACTTGCGTTATCGCTTACAGTTGGTGGATTTGCAAGTGTTGACTATGCTTCTGCGGCAAAAAGTCCAGATGTTACACGTGGTGATTATGTAAAAACAATGATTGATGCTATGGGTATAGAGTTAGGTACTGGAAAATCCGTTAAATTTAATGATGTTCCTGATTCGTTAAAGCCCTACATTGAGAAAGCGCTTGAGTTAAAGCTTATAACTGGAAAGTCTGCGACTGTTTTCGCTCCAGATGAAAAGCTAACTCGTGAGCATGCATTTATTATTGCGACAAGAGCTATTGAAACAGATAAAACTTTTTCGGATAATTTGTTAAACAAATTTACAGATAAAAATAAAATTAAGGTATCCAATCATAGAGAAATTGCAAAGGCAATTGGATTAGGATTCTTAAATGGATATCCAGATAAAACTGTAAGACCTTCTAATATTGTTAGTAAACATGAAATGAATAATATATTAAAACGCTTCTTGACAGAATATAAAAAGTCTCCATCTACTGTTTCGTTAAGAATCTTAGGAACTTCTGACATTCATACGAACATCGTAAACTATGACTACTATAAGGATACGGATTCTAATAGTTTAGGCCTTGCAAAAACTGCTACTCTTATTAAGAATGCTCGTTCAGAAAATAGCAATTCGTTACTTTTTGATAACGGAGATGCAATTCAAGGAACTCCACTCGGTTCGTACAAGCAAGCTGTAGATAAATTAGTAGATGGGGAAGAACACCCATCTGTAACGGCAATGGAACTACTTCAATATGATGGTGCTACATTCGGAAACCATGAGTTTAACTATGGTTTGGACTATTTAGATGAAGTAATGGATGATGCCAATTTCCCATATGTAAATGCAAATGTTCGTGATGCAGCAACGGGTAAATTAGCTTATAAGCCATATGTGTTAATTGACAAAGAAGTAGTTGACTCTAAAGGGAAGAAATCTATAATTCAAGTTGGAGTAACAGGTATCGTACCACCTCAAATTCTAAAATGGGACAAGTCTCACTTAGAAGGAAAAGTAAAGGTAGACGATTCAGTACAAGCAGTAGAAGCAATTGTTCCTGAGATGAAAAAAGCAGGAGCAGACGTAATTGTAGTTCTTTCCCACTCGGGTCTTGGAGATACAAAGCATGAGGTTGGCGAAGAGGATGTTACGTATCTTCTGACGAAAGTTAAAGACGTTGATGCTATTATTACAGGACATGCGCACCAAGTATTCCCTGGTAAAGTGGATGCATCTTTAACTAATGTGGACATCGAAAAAGGTACAATTAATGGTGTGCCAGTTGTAATGCCTGGTAAGTTCGGTAGTCATTTAGGTGTAATCGATTTAGACCTAGTGAAAAAAGGTGACGAATGGGAAGTAAAACAATCTAAAGCGGAAGTTCGCACAATCGCTAAAGATTCAACGGATGTGGATAAAGCAGTTGTAAACGCTGTAAAAGAAGCACATGAAGGAACGATTAAATATGTACGTCAAGCAGTAGGAACAACTACAGCTGATATTCATAGTTACTTCTCACAAGTACAAGAT
>JGI24024J18818_10000585_pt1 | contig 14105 bp, 14 predicted proteins | sample Cruoilmetagenom2_FD_18818 | JGI IMG/M metagenome (IMG submission 18818) | reverse complement strand
CCTCGTTGATGAATGAGGGTGTGGCCAGGCTAAGTGTCTGAAAATCCCTAAAAAGAGCTCTAAAAGCAGCCGTATTTTTGAGATACTATTTAGCTTAAAAGGTCTTTTGGGGGGTCAAAAAGCGTCGTTTAAGACGATTTTAGGGCCTATTTTATTCTTCATTTGCTGTTATTATAGTTGGTTACTGCGGCCCGATCCCAAATGCTGAGTGATCTTTATCAATTAATGCGTATAATGCATTGAGGGTGGAGGTATTAACATCAACGCAATGTTTGACAAACTGGATATCCCAATTATTATTTATGTATAAGCTGTGAAAATCAACAATCCCCATATATAGTGCTTTCTATGAATTCTAAAATAAATTGAACTAAACACCATCGAGTTTGATCATATAAGGAAGACAATATGAAGACTGACACCGACAATAAAAATGATGCGGTCGAGCTCAGATGCCCGGAATGCCGGGCACAGTTAAAGGAACGGAGATCACGTACACCGGATAAATGCGAGATGATTTGCGGTGGGTGCGGACAAAATTTTGATGTGTGTGACCTTGAAACGCTGGATGCACTGAAAAAGCAGTCTTAAATAGGATTATTCCTGAAGTTCCTTAATGGTTTTTAGACGTTCGGGTAGTTCAATGGGCTTGGTTAATGCTCGTCGTGCCGGAGGCATATGGAATATGTTTCAAAACCTGGAAGAAATGGCCCAGTGGCTGGAACAATAGAAAAAAGCACCGCGAAGGAGGTAAAACATGGCAAAGGAAAGATACCGGATCAAATCGGAATGCCCTGAATGTGGATGTGGCCTGATATGCAATATGACTCCTGATGAATTCCGGGAAAAATATGGCGACATCAAGGATAAAGTGACCGTTAATTGTAGTAAGTGCGGCAAGGACCACGAAGGCTGCGTGATTGAGGAACAGTAGCATCTGCTTCAATTATGAGGTTGATCCACTTACTTGTGTCAAGTGCCAGGGTTCAATGAGAGTGATCGTCTTTATTGAAGATGAAGATATCGTTAAAAAGATCCTCAAGCATTTGATATAAACAGGAGACATCCTATAATCCTCTTGTCAATCAAAAGGTGACAATTTTTAACTGTTAAGTTAGATGAGGGAATTAACGTGTTCTGCATAATCAGAAGCCAGTATATCATGAAACATTCCTCTGTGATGTGTAGACATGGCTGACACTTCCTATTTCCGCCTGCAATTTATTGTCTTTGCGCTGGTGGCCGCCGCCTTCACGAACATTTATATCACTCAACCCGTATTGCCTGTGTTGCAGAATGAGTTCGCAGCGGACATGGTATTGGTTTCTTTCAGCGTATCGGCTGTTATCCTTGGCATCGCAATATCCAATCTTCCCTTCGGTTTTTTGGCAGATCGGCTGCCGATCCATCCCATTATTTTAACTGGCGGTATTTTGGTGGCTCTTGGCGGTTTGGTTTGTGCGGTGACAAAAGACCTTTGGGTTTTAATTGCAGCACGGTTTCTCCAAGGCCTCTTCATCCCTGCCTTGACAACCTGTCTTGCAGCCTATCTGGCAAGGGTTCTTCCGGCAGCGCGGCTAAACGTGGTAATGGGTTCATATGTTTCTGCTACGGTGCTTGGTGGATTGGGGGGTCGCTTGCTGGGTGGTTGGATACACCCGCCGTTGCACTGGCGCCATGCTTTCGTATCTGCTTCGATTCTCATCCTCATTGCAACATTCACTGCGTTTCGGTGGCTTCCGCGCACTTCAATTGAAAACAAACGGCAGCATATTACCATCAGTTATTGGGAGTTGCTGAAGCGCTGGGAGCTTTTACTTATTTATTTCTGCGCCACGGGCAGCTTTTTAATTTTCTCGTCGGTTTTCAATTACTTGCCATTTCGGATGACTTCGCCTCCTTTTGGTTACTCCACCGAACAAACGACCCTCCTTTATCTCGTGTATATCGTAGGAATCTTTATGGGGCCGACCGCCGGTCGAGCCAGTAACCGCTTTGGAACCGGGAACACTTTACTGGGGGGTGTTGCCGTTTTAGGGGTTTCATTGATGCTTATCCTACTGCCCTCCATTACTGCGGTCGTACTTGCGCTTTTAGGTGTTTGTGCCGGGTTTTTCAGCATCCATGCCGCGGCTGTTGGTTCCCTTAACCGTAAGCTTTCCAGCGGCCAAGGGCGTGCGAATGCTCTTTATGTGTTGTTTTACTACATGGGGGGGTGGCTTGGAATTACCTTGTCCGGATTTGCGTATAAACAGGGCGGTTGGAGTGCTGTGATATATACTTGCTTGTTCTTTTTGGTTATTCCATTGAGCACGGGTATTGCAGAACGTAAAAACAGACGCCGCCGAACATCCGCATGAACAGGATGCTCGTAATGGCGAATGGGGGCCAGGCTAAGTGTCTGTTATCCCGGTGCATCGTCTTTGGGCGAGGCCGGCTTCAGACGGCCTATCGAAAAAAGAATCCCAACCACACAAAGACTGCTGAAAATAACCATACTCAAGTGCATGCTGGCCAGAAAAGCAGGCCGCGTTTCCGGGCTCACCGGACGATCCCCCATGAAATGATTGAAAATCACCGTAATGATGGTCATGCAGCAAAGCATGCCCAGGGTTCGCATGGTGGCCACCAGACTGGATGCACTACCATAGTGTCTGGGGCTGACACTCCCCATGACCGTAATCATATTGGGCGATGAAAAAACACCGAAGCCCACCCCCATCAAACCCAGCATCCCCACAATCACAGGCATGGGCGTCATGTCATTCACCCGGGAAGCCACGGCCAGGCCCAGGGCGCACAGCGCCATGCCCAGGGTCGCCAGACCCGGTGGAGAGAACCGGTCGGCCAATCGCCCGAAAATCGGGGACAGAACCGTCTGAAACACGGGCTGGACGATCAGAACCATCCCTGCGGCCTGGGGAGAAAACCCCCTGACCACCTGCAGGTACAGACTGAAGAAAAAGCTGATGCCGAAGGAGGCGGCGTAATTGATCAGGGTGGCCAGATTGCTGAGGGCAAAGACCCGGTTGTGGATGATCAGATTTACATCCAGAATCGGAGACGGACTCCGATATTCGAAGACCAGAAAGCCCAGAAGTCCTGCGGTGCCTGTTCCCATGAGCAGCAGAGAGATTCCGCCGTGTTTCTGATTAAGCGTGCCGCAAATCAGACAGAACAAAGAGATACAATAAAGAAGCGTTCCCGTGAAATCAAAGCGTTCGCCCCGGGCTTCGGCCCATTCTCCTTTGAGTTTCAGAAGGGTCAGGGAAAGGGCCAGAATTTCCACAATCACACCCAAGTAAAAGATCCAGCGCCAGCCCAGGTGGGTGACAATAAAGCCCGAAAGCACCGGACCGGCGGAGAGTCCCAGGTAAACACTGCCCACAATGATCCCCATGGCCCGGCCTCGTCCCGCCGGTGGGAAGACCGAGGAGAGGATGGCGACGCTGGTCCCCGAGATCATGGCGCCGCCGCTCCCTTGAAAAAACCGGAACACGATAAAGCTTTCAATGGTAAATGCCTGTGACAGCAGCACGGTCCCCAGGGTGAACACCAGGATGCCGATGATAAAAATTCGCTTCCTGCCATAAATATCCCCCATGCGCCCCGCAGGGAGCAGGAAAAGGGAAAATGCCAGGATATAGACGGTTTCAACCAGACCCAGCTGCACGGCACTGGCAGAAAACTCACGGCCGATGGATGGCAGGGCAACCCCCACGGCAGACAACATAAAGGGGGTTAAAAACTGAACGGCGCTGACCACAAACAGGGTGACAGCGCCTGACACGGCATCGTCGGACGGGGGTTTTTGATATGGGTTTTTTAGATCCCCGTGATCTTTATCGATCGTTTCCATCACGTCTTGAAGCCTTGAATTCACCCCGGTCAGGAGATATTATAGAGAACGTTCCTGCAGAAAGTGAACAAACTTTTAACATTTATGAAGCCACGATTGTATTCCGAAAGTTATTTATATTTTCAGCTGAAGTTTGATCTTGTTGCTTTAAAAACAACCAAATTCTTTTCCTATTCATCCTGTAAGCATAAGAAAGTTTGAAGCAGGAATGATAAAGCATCTTCCCTTCGGTTATTTCGGGATCAAAGATGTAATTGCCAATCACTCTTTTCATACGGACTATTTTCCTTATTTGCGAAATATTGGCAAGACAATTATCCATATTGCTGGAATATTGTCCGGATAAAAATCCACATACCTGGAAAATTTTCGGACTATTTCAGCTTCAAGGTAATTCATACAGGTGGATGATTCATCTTGATTTAGACAATTTTCATAGTGATTTTATTAATTCTCGTGTTATGATTCAATCATGATTAAGAGAACGTTGTTTACTGAAAATTTTTCTCATATATTTAGGAGGATACGATGAAATGCTTCGCACCATTTTTCAAAAACGCGACGAAATACCTGCCAATGTTCGTTTTAATCCTCTTTGCCTTGTCTGCCTGCGCATCCCGCTCTTACATCAAGGTCAATTACCAGCTGCCGGATAAAATTCCGGATAAGCCGGCGGTAACAGAGATCCGGTTGAGTGTGGTGGATCAGCGGGACAATCCAGATCCGTTGAGCCCCCGCGCCCGGGAAAAGCTCAAAAATTTTCGCGGTAACTATATGCTGATCATGGCGCCCAAAGGTGAAAACGCCCCCATGGAGGGGATTTACGATCTTAGAACCTTGTTCGAAAGGGTTTTCCGAAAGCGCCTGGATCAGATGGGAATCCGGGCGGTCGATTCCACCGCTTCGCAAATCCCGAAACTGGAAGTGGTGATTACGCGCTTTCAGCTCGATCTGCGAGATTACAAATGGCACTTCCGGATGAACTATGCCACCCGGCTGGTGAAAGATGGGAATGTCCTTGTAAAAAAAACATTTAGCGGACAAACGGAACGCCTTGATGTCCCGGGTGTGGATGATTCTGGTACCACGGTGAGTGAAATGTACGCCGACCTGATCAATCAGTTGGATATAGCGGCCCTTTTGAGCAAACTACCACCCGATTAATAGTACTTCATCAATAACTTTTTCATCTCCAAAAGAGTGGGTGATTCTGAAAGGATTCAAAGCAACACTCCTTCCTCGCTTATGATTGAAAACATCAGACTATGTGCAGTCTTCAAATTTACATCCCCGCAAGAGTTCTTCGGGTGTAATCGTGTAAAGTGCGTCGAGGATCGCAATCATGAAACTTCCCGGCGCAGACGCATTTTTTGCTGCAACTTCCCCGGCCAGTCCGAAAAAAGCCAGTGCCGTAGCCGTTGCACGGACAGGGTCCTCGTCGACCGACAGGAACGCGCCGACAGTCACCGTAGCCGTGCAACCGGTTCCGGTGACATATCCCATGAGGGGATGACCGTTTGAGACCCGTATCACCTGGTTGCCGTCTGTAATTAAGTCTTTGGGACCCGTAACTGCAAGAACGGATTCGAGTTCGCCGGCGAGAATTCTTGCGGATTCCGCTGCAGCTTCGACCGAATGAATCGAATCAACTCCCTTGGTTTTTGAATCGTCCTGTCGGAGGGATAAAATTTCTGATGCATTCCCGCGAATCACGCTGACGCGGGTTTCCCGGATGATTCTTTTTGCGGCGCTTGTCCTGAGGGATGTTGCGCCGGACCCGACAGGATCGAGTATGACAGGTGTTTTCGATTCCGATGCCTTTTTCCCGGCTTTTATCATCGATGCGATCCAGTCATCGGTCAGCGTTCCGATATTGAGAACCAGCGCTCCGGCAAGGGATACCATTTCTTCCACCTCATTTAAAGCATGGGCCATCACCGGTGATGCACCCATCGCCAACAGGGCATTTGCGGTGTAGTTCATGACCACATAATTGGTGATATTATGAATCAACGGCTTTTTCTTTCTTATTGCTGCCAGATTCCGAGCAGCTTTTTCTGATAAACTTTTCATGTCTTACCTCGCAGTTATTTCAAGTTAAGAATGTGGAATTTGTTTATCGAAAAGAAAATTTTTCGAACAGAAGTCGATTTATGCCGAATCATGTATCCTAAAATTAACGAAAAATCAAAAAGGTAAACCCGAGAATAAAACATATGGTCATGGGGACGTTCATGCAGAACGTGCAGTGAACTGGGCAAACCTTGATCATTGATTACCGTGAAGGCCCCGGTCTTCGAGACGTCGGTGACAGTCTTTCCGGTCAAAACGACGGCAGGATATTGGTTTGATATTATGGATGGCGCAAAAAAAGCGCGGTTCACCAAAATACTGAAACAGAAATGGGCAGAGTTGTTGATTTTCAACTGTTTCACCGGCAAGAAAGCCAAGCCAGTGATCCGGATAAACAACACCTGCCGGCGGATCCGGCGGCACGCCCCCGATCTGACAGCACACTCCGCAAAGACTGCACCACTGGCCGGAAGGGAGCCGGTGACGGGTTTCGTCCACGGGTATGCAGGTAACGGTGTTCGAATCAAACAGGGTTTGAATGTCGTGTCGAATCCTTAGAAAGACTTTCGCCAATTCCACCAGCTCCCGGCCCAGGCTCGGTTCCAGGTCCCATCGTCGCTTGTTGATAAAAAACCGCATGCCGACCACATCGGCGAATATCGTCTGTTCCAGCATGCCCAAGGGAAAGTAGGGATCCGGTAATGCTTCCGACAAAATGGAGACATCTGTTTCGCGATGAAAACGAGCGAGCAACCGCTCAAAAAAGCGGTTTGCGGCATTCTGTTGTGCGGTGTCCGTTCTGCCCAACAGATTTTGCTGTAAGCCGGCATACTGTTTGAACAAATCCGTGATATGATGCTGATTACAGGGCATAGAGGGATGCTTTTTGTACCCTATTTTAGGGTTTTAAGGGGATCTGCGGCGGCCTCGACTTTTTTCAAGATCAGGATTTGCTCTGTAATAAAGGCGGAATCCCCTCGGATACCCTTCGGAGAATGTCCCAATATGCGCCGCGGTGTCCGGATTTGATGGCTCGGGTCAGCTCCGGATTGTCATTATAATTGTAGTCCGGATTTGCCTCGGTCCGTCGGCCCAGAAGAAATCTCGGATCATCCCCCACCATACCGTGCAGCCAATCTTCCACATCTTCACCCAAACGGATATCACAGTAATAAATCGGGCGAAGAAAAGATTCATTGTTTTCCAGGGCGCCGAAAAGGCTGGGATTTTTCCACAACGCCCCTTTTGACGTCTCCAGGATTTGTCTCCCCAGTTGCGTCATGGGGTAAAGTCTAACACCGAGACTGATACCCACACGATCCGGTTTGATCTTTTTCATGAGATGGATGGCTGTTTCAATGGATTCTCTTGTTTCGCCGGGAGATCCGAGGATTAGGTCGAACATGCAAATGATGTCATTTTTGAGGCAAATTTCTCGAATTCGAGTCAAATCATCCGGGCCATAATTATGGCCCAGACGACGCAGCATGTCATCATCCCCATGGTCGGCACCGAAATCGATTCCAACACATCCGGCAGTGCGCATTAAAATCGCCAGCTCTTCGGTAAACCTCTCGGGAGAACAGTAGGCATACCATTTAATTTTACGCCCCAGTCCTGAATCGACGATGGCCTTGGATACCTGAACAGCATGGGAATAGGGCCAATTGAACTCGCAGTCACACGTATGAAACACTTTGACTCCACGGTGATACAGATCGGTCAATTCCGCCGCAACATTTTTCGGCGGGCGCATTCTGACGGTTTTACCCTTAACAAATGGTTCCGGACAATAGGTGCACTTCAAGGAACAGCCCCGTTTGGACTCGAACCCCACCTGTCCCCCGTTCTCGAAATAATATAGGTTGTCAATCAAAGATCTGGCGGCCAAATCTATTTTTTCAAGGGGCACCGGCAAGACGGCGTTGTGTCTCACGTGGCCGTTTTCCATCCAAACCAGTCCCGGCACCGTATCCAACGCCATATTGTCTCTGAAGGCCGTTGCCAGTTTAACGAGACTCTCCTCTCCGTCTCCACAGATACCATAAGACACATCGCAAAATTTCAGGACTTCAGAGGGAAAAATGGAAAAACCGACGCCGCCGAGACAAATCGGCGCGTCGGTTGAACGTTTGATGGTTTCAAGAACCGGCATGCTTCGAAGCAGAGAAAAATCCTGACTCGCGAAATAGGAATCATCGATGTTTCGGAGCGTAACGCCGACGAGAACCGGTTTTTCCGTCAAAACATCAGAGAGTTTTTCCCGCCAATCCGGCTCAATGGCACAATCCACCAAATCGACGTCTATTCCGGCATGGCGGCAGGCGGCGCCAAGATAGTCTAAAGATACCGGCGTCACCGGCGGTTTCATGGGGTTCGGGTTGACGAGAACGATTCGCATCTTTCCGCCTATTGGACAATTTGGTTTTTCTTTGAAAAGCGATATCCTGATAGGAAAACAAAAGATCTCGCGCACCACTTCTAAAGGATTTACTGTATACTCAAATGGTTTTTGGGTGTCAATAGGACTCCCAACTTTTTGCACAGGCCACAAGATTTATCTGGGTGGCTGACAAAAACACCAAAAATGGATAGAATGTGATATTGGTGATACCATAATACGATATCACCAAACGATAATTGTAGTGGCAAATGCCATTCCTCTGCAATAAAATCATCATTTTAAAATTGCAAATACCTCCGACTTATTTGCATATCGGGCGTCTTTTGAAAGGTTATGATATCAAGTGACAACTAATATGTTAACTTGCCTTCCGATTCTGTCAAATCAAGTATCGGTCAAGACGAATCTTTTTACTTGGCGGACTTGGCGTTTGGTTTTTCATAGGTTTTCGGTCCGTTCGGCCATTCCGAATTGTTGTATTTCAAGCCGGCCCAATTTGCACGTTGATCAAATTCTAATAGCACTATACAGATTTCAGTTCCTATTATTCTCTTGACCGTTCCGGGTTGATTGTGTATGTAATCTTTTGAATTTATTTAAATATTTTATGCTCAATCTCACCAATACCAACACCGAACAGAGGACCGAACCATGAACGAAACCCGTAAAAGCAAGCAGACATTCGCACCGGCCGACAGCGCCCAGCCCTACGTGCCCAACGTGAGCCCCCAGAAAGATGCATGGTACACGGCCTTTTTCATTGAAAATCACATAGACCACTTTGCCTTTCCCCAACACGTGGCAACTTCCGAGCAGATTCGGTTCATGGTCTACACCGAAGATGAGGAGCGATACTATCCGTGTTCCGACCGAATGTTTAAGGCCATCATGAGCCGAAACCAGCCCGATTTTCTTCAGAGAAAATACGGCGAGGTGCTGGACCGGGTTTTGAAGCTGATCCACCGAATGATCGACGATCCGTGGGAAAAAGATTATCTTGATGCACTGATCCGTATCAAGTTCGAACATGAGATACGCGACGAGATCATGATTCCGTCGCGACTGGAAAAGCGTTTGATCAATATATTTCTCAACCGAACCCAGATCGAAGACCCCTATTTCTGCGAAAAGGGGATGCGAAACCTTCGGGCCGGCGGCGCACTGCGTTCGACGGCCTGTCGAAACGCCCTGAACATGTTGGAAGTAGAAGACCTCGGCAGCACGCACCGAACGCTCACCGAAACCCGGGAGGTTCTCCGTTTCATCGAACTGAAACGGTTACTTGCGTTGACGGTGGAAACATCGCTCTGGATCGACGATAACGCCGTCCGATTCACCGAATCAGATTACATTCGCTTTTTTAAGCGCCCGGTGACCGGCGACGGCGCCCAGGCCCTCTTCGATTTTTTGGGAATTCGTGGAAAGGAATCACCGGAAAATCCCGGTCTGGTCCCGAAAAAAATTCTGTGGCTGGGCGACGAATCCGGAGAGATCATGGTCGACCTGGTCATCATTCGGCTCCTTGCGCGCCTGGGGCACAAGATCATCGTCGGCTTCAAAGAGGGCGCGATTTACACCAAGGTCGACCTCGACGACGCCCACAGCGACGAAACTCTGAACAGTGAACTCGATAAAGCCTATTTTATCCGGGAAAAGCACCTGGGGAAAAACGAACTCGTAGATATTCTTCGAAGCGACTACAATATTATCGTCATTTCCGACGGAACCCGGGAAAATGTCAACCTGCTATTGGCCTCCACGGCCTTTGCCCGCCTTTTCAAGGAGGTCGACGGCGTTATTTCCCGAGGACCCGACCAGAAGCGACGATTTTTTGGGAGCCACTTCCAGTTCACCCAGGACCTCTTCAATATTTCGGCCGGAGAGGACAACGCGGTCGTGGTCAGCTTCAAGCCCCGGCATCCGGCGGTGATCAAGTACACCTACAGCGAGCTGGAAGAAAAGGCCAAGGCGATTATCGAGGAAATGCGGGCCGGCAAGCAGAAAGGCATGACCGTTATGTTCTACAGCGGTATCATCGGATCGATTCCCGGAAGACTCCAGATGGCCAAAAAGATCATGTCCGTCTTGATCGATCACCTGAGACGGGAATATGCCCTGACCTTTATCATCAACCCTTCTGAGCACTTCGAAAAGGGAATGGATGCGGATGATCTCATGTACATGTGGGAGATTGTCCAGCGCAGCGGTTTCATCGACATCTGGCGGTTTCAGACCTACGAGGACATCGTTCAGGCCTTCCGAATTATGGAGAGCAAGGTCCCGCCGGAGTGGGTTGGAAAAGACGCCACATTCAGCACCGGATGCACCAAAGAGATGAAGATCGCTCTGGACGTCCAAAAGAAGCACCCGGAGATGCAGATTGCCGGTCCCGCCAAGGAAAAATTCATGCGGCGCAGCGAGTACGGTGTCGGGATGCTCTACGATCAGCGTCTGGCCGATATCTGCCAGGGGTAGTTGAATACCGACGATTTGTACTTGTTCAGGGGGTGCGCTTCCCCGTGAAACGATATTGGCGGAGTGGCTTCGTTATTTCAATGACTTAGCTGTGGGGGAGACCGCGGCTCCCGCATGCTTTTTGCGGGAGAACGCGGAGGGGGCAGGAATACCCCCGCTGCTAAGTCATTGAAATGACCAGACACGTAGACACCGGAGTGAAGCGGGGGAGCGTACTCCCTGAACACATACGACGATTTTAATTTTGGAAAATGTTTTTGTTGCCTTATAAATATCGAAACAGTATTGATATGACTTATGACGAACCTTAATTCTCTATAATTTATCAGTATTTTACTTGACTCCCTATATAAAACAAACCGGTTATTTACCGGTATATTTTTTTGGTTTTTTCCAAAATACCCTTCCACAACGCCTTGATTTCCTCTATNCCCAACATGTATCCCCCCGACATAAGGATGACAACAAACACCAGACCGGTCAAAATCGAAACAGCGAGGCTTCCGCCAAATGTGGCTGAATCGAATCCCGACAGGACGGTTCCCTTGAAAAACTCCAGAAACAGGCCCAACGGTATGCTCAACAGGATCGTCCGCAGATAAAATCGATACACCCTGAGACAATCTTTATTTTCACTCTTTTTGTTCCAAAGAACGTATAGCACGGCGACCTGGAAAATGGCTGAAAGTGAAATCGCCAGGGCCACCCCTCCGGCACCCATCTTCAGCATTCCAACCGTGTAAACGGGAATGCTCAGAATCACCGCCGCGGTTCCGTACAATGCGGGGAAGAGGGTGTTCTGCACGGCATAATATCCCCGAACCACAATGGTCTGAGCAGCAAAAGCGAAAGCGCCGATCATCAAAAAAAACAGCACCTGGGACGTTAAGGCCGTTGCGGCGGCATCAAACCGGCCCCGCTGAAACAAGATGACAACCGTTTCCTGCCTGAGGGCTATAATCAATACGGAAAACGGAACCACCAGCGCCAGATATCGGAGGGTATCGTTGAGCAGCCGGTTCATTTCACCGATTTTATTCTCTGCCGCGAGACGCGCCATAAACGGAAACGATGCCATTCCCACCGCCTGGCCGAAGAAGCCCACGAGAATAAACATGGTCCTCAGTCCGTAATTGAGACTGGCGATGCTGCCTCTCGGCAAGTAGGAGCCGAAAAACCGAAATAAAAATTCCGTTGAAAAACTCATGGTCAGGCCGATCATCAAAGGAAGCGTCAACCGAAGATAGAGCCATAGATCCGGGTGTCTGAAATCGAAGGCCATTGTGAACCGCATCCCGACCTTTTTTGCCCCCCAGATCTGAACCATGAAATTTCCGATAAAGGCCCCGATGAGAACGCCCCAGGAAAAACCTTCCATGCCGATTCGAGGCCCCAGCAGTGCCCCCCCGCAAATAATTCCCAGATTGTATAAAAGGGGAGACAAGGCCGGTATGATAAATTTCTCCTTGGCGAACTGAACGGCCATAAGCATACCGCCGGAAAAGAAGAAAAACTGGGCCGGTATGATAATCCGTGTCATTCGGACCGCCTGTTCGATCAATACGGGATCATCGAGCCCCGGCGCGAGAATCTCGACGAACCCCCGTGCAAAAACACAGGCAATTGTAATCAATACCAGCAGCACGCTACCAAAGCCGGTGAGGATGAGAGAAAAGACCCGCCAGCCCTCGTCTTCTTTGTTTCGTACCAGATAAAGAGAAAAAATCGGAATAAACGTCACCGAAAGGAACCCGCTGGCAACGATATGATTTAGAATTTCGGGGATGATAAAGGCAACCTGATAGGCATCGACGCCACCGCTGATTCCGCCAATATAGGCAATGACCTGCTCCCGGATAAGACCGGTAAGACGGCTTAAAAACACCGAAGCCATCATAATCAGCGAGGCCAAACCGACTTTTTTATACATGGAAGACATATTTTTTGGGCAACGGTTCCTTGATCGGCGATGAGGTCAATTTGAGGACTATAGCACCATAATGATATTGCGAACAATGAATGTTTTGGGTTTTGCCTGAGAATCCAGATTCGCTCCTATCTGAGTTTATCGGCTACGTGGTTTTGAACGAAAGGTTATTGCCCGTTCAAGTATTGAGCCCTGTCCGATACGCTTTTTCGTAATACAAATATGTTTCACTTAACCCATTGCGCTACATTTGCTTGACATCGTTTCTTCCAAAAATACAATTGGTTGTTCAATCGAACCCTTTTGCCATAATCGTTGCCATTCTATAAAGAGCTGTTCGCGTTTTCGATCCACAGACCCACCCATCGACCAAGCCGGATGAGCGTCCAATCTTATTCGGCCAGGTCATCAACCATAGAACTGATTGCACGCCTGCTGCTTGGAGAGGGGAAATATTTCTTTGATAATGACAAATTCCCCGAGGCATTAAAAACATTGGAAAAAATCCTGGCAGATTACTGGAATACGGACGCCGTGCAGGAAGCCATATATTTAAGGGGGGTAAGCCAATACAAGAACACCGGCGACTCGCTGCCCTTAAAAACAGCCCATGAGACCTTAAGCAAGGATTTTCCTAAAGGCGAGTGGACCAAACGGGCGTATCCATATCGTCTAATCGGATAAGATCCGACCCGGCCTGCTTCCTTTGACCCCGCTTTAAAAGGCAGGGTCAAGGGGAGCTATTTGAAATTGAAAAAACCCTTGACCTTTTGGATAAACGTTGTTAGTTAATAATGATTATCATTTGAATTTAACGCAATATTCACTCAACAGTGGGTTCAACCATGACTGATCCGAATGAACGATTCGATTTCATCGTAAAAAAACTTAAGGAAAATCATCACAAGCTTACGCCTCAGCGCCTGGCAGTTGTGAAAATTCTGGCCCGCAGTGACGGACATCCCAATGTGGAAAAAATATACGCGGAACTCCAAAACGATTTTCCCACCATGAGTCTGGCCACGGTATACCGGAATGTCATGCTCCTCAAGTCATTGGGAGAAGTTTTGGAGCTTGGATTTCCCGACGGCAGCAACCGGTACGACGGAAACAAACCGTATCCACATCCCCACGTCATTTGCGTTGAGTGCAAAAAGGTCATCGATCCGGACTTGGCAAGTCTAAAAGACATGGCCGCGGAAGTCGCTGATGAAACCGGTTTTAAAATACTGACCCACAGACTCGATTTTTTTGGCATCTGTGGTGATTGCATTGCCCGCAACATTGCCTGAACAAAACGGAACGCAATATTTTTTTATCCTGTTGTTGGGAATTGTTATCATTTAGGAATCATAATCTCTATTTCT
>JGI24024J18818_10000584_pt1 | contig 14107 bp, 10 predicted proteins | sample Cruoilmetagenom2_FD_18818 | JGI IMG/M metagenome (IMG submission 18818) | reverse complement strand
TTTTGTTCGGGATCGAGCACTTCTAAAAGGGCGGCTGAAGGATCTCCCCGGAAATCCATACTCATTTTGTCGACTTCATCCAGACAAAATACCGGATTGTTAACGCCGACTTTTTTCAGGGATTGGATGATTTTACCCGGCATTGCACCGATGTAGGTGCGACGGTGCCCACGAATTTCAGCTTCGTCCCTGACGCCGCCTAATGAAAGACGGACAAATTTTCTTCCCGTGGATCTGGCAACCGATTTGGCCAAAGACGTCTTTCCCACACCGGGCGGACCGATGAAACAGAGTATTGGACCCCGAATTTTTTTGACCAGGCATTGAACGGCCAGATATTCCAGTATGCGCTCCTTTGGTTTTTTCAACCCATAATGATCTTCTTCGAGAATTTTATCGGCTTCTTCAATATCCTGGCGAACTTTCTTCCGGTCGAACCATGGAAGACTGATCAACCAGTCGATATAGGTCCGCACCACCGTCGCTTCAGCCGACATAGGCGTCATCATCTTCAGTTTTTTAAACTCCTGCCGAACCTTTCCTGCAGCTTCCTTGGACATCCTTTTTCGCTTGATTCGCTTTTCAAGCTCTTTAAGCTCGTCGGAGTGATCGTCCTCTGAACCGATCTCCTTCTTGATGGCCCGCATCTGTTCGTTTAGATAATAATTTTTTTGCGTCTTTTCCATCTGTTCCTTGACGCGGCTTTTTATCCGTTCGTCCATTCTGAAGATGTCGATTTCCATCTTTATCAAGCTCAGAAGGAGAGAGAGCCGTTTATCCAAGGAGATTGTTTCCAGCAATTCCTGTTTATCTGCGATTTTAAACGAGAAATGTGCAGCCACTGTGTCAACCAGCTTTGAGGGATCTGAGATGCTGCCGACACTTTTTACAAGATCTTTGGAAATGTTCTTGTTTATTTTGGCATACTGATCGAAACTTTTATTGATGGACCTGACCAGGGCTTCACTCTCGGCAGGGGATATTTCAGTTTCGGCAACCGGCGTTATCTCTACCTGGAAATAGTCCTTGTGTTTCACGAATCGAGTGATGGAAGCTCGGGTTTTACCCTCGATCAGAGCCTTTACCGTGCCATCCGGAAGCTTCAGAAGCTGAAGCACGTTTGCAATGGTTCCCACATGATTGATGTCTTTTTCATTGGGATTGTCGATGTCTGCTCTTCTTTGAGTGGCAAGAAAAATCCGCTTGTCGTGGCTCATTGCTTCTGACAGGGCATTCACGGATTTTGAACGTCCTACAAAAAGCGGTGCCACCATGTGGGGGAAAACAACGATATCCCTCAGCGCGAGAAGCGGAAGCACCGGCTTTGGTGCCTCTGGGTCATTCTCCTTGAATAATTTCGGCAAGTTAATCATAATAATCTATTATACTCCTAATTACCTGTCTTGCACTTGTTTTTTGGGCTGTTCAAGCAAGAGAATCGGATCTTCCTGATTGATCACCGTATCCTCTCCGATGACACATTCCTTGACGTTTTCCATGGAAGGGATTTCATACATAATATCGATCATGCATTTCTCCAGGATGGCCCGAAGCCCCCTGGCACCGGATTTCCGTTTCATGGCTTCTCTGGCAATGGCTGCATAGGCGCTGTCGGTTAACCTCAGATTCACCCCTTCCATCTCCATAAGTTTTTTAAATTGCTTGATCAGGGCATTCTTCGGCTCTTTCAGAATTCTTATCAAAGCAGACTCATTGAGTTCACCCAGAGTTGCAATAACCGGAAGACGACCCAGAAATTCTGGAATCAAACCATACTTGATCAGGTCTTCGGGTTGAAGCGTCTTAAGGGTTTCACCGATATTTCTTTCTTCCTGTTTTATAATTTTGGCGCCAAATCCCATCACTTTAGAGCCGAGACGTCTCTGGATGATCTGCTCGAGCCCGGTAAAGGTTCCGCCACAAATAAAGAGTATGTTGGAAGTGTCCACTTTGACGAAATCCTGTTGAGGATGCTTCCGCCCCCCTTTTGGGGGCACACTGGCGGTGGTCCCTTCAATGATTTTCAATAATGCCTGCTGGACCCCTTCTCCCGAAACGTCCCGAGTGATGGATGGGTTGTCGGACTTGCGGGCTATTTTGTCAATTTCGTCAATGTAAACGATACCTCGCCCGGTCTTTTCTACATCGTAATCTGCATTCTGAAGCAGGGAAAGGATGATATTTTCCACATCCTCGCCCACATAGCCGGCTTCTGTAAGGCTTGTTGCATCAGCGATGGTAAAGGGTACATTCAGAAATCTGGCAAGGGTTTGTGCCAGCAACGTTTTCCCGCACCCGGTCGGTCCAATGAGAAGAATATTGCTTTTCTGGAGCTCCACATCGCCTGTTTTTAACGAAGAATTAAGACGTTTGTAGTGATTGTAAACCGCAACAGCGAGGATTTTTTTCGCCGCGTCCTGCTCGATGACATAATCGTCCAGCATCAGTTTGATCTCTTTGGGAATGAGGAGCCCCTCCATATCGTCGGTGTCTTTTTCTTGTTCCTCTTCTATAATCTCGCTGCATAGCTGTATGCATTCATCGCAAATATAGACTGCGGGGCCGGCAATCAATTTTTGAACCTCTTTCTGATTCTTTCCGCAGAATGAACAGAAAAGGTTATCGTTTGTATCCCCTTTTTTGGACATGTTATTTCTCCGTATTTTCTATTTTATTCAGATCTTCCCGGTTTATGATGACATGATCGATGAGGCCGTATTCTTTGGCCTCTTTCCCGGTCATGAAGAAGTCGCGGTCAGTATCTAACTGAATTTGATCTAAATCTTTGCCTGTATGAATCACCAGTATTTCGTTTAGCGTGTCTTTCATGCGCAGGATTTCTTTGGCCTGTATTTCGATGTCCGAAGCCTGTCCCTGAAATCCTCCCATGGGTTGATGGATCAGAATTCTTGAGTTGGGAAGTGAATAGCGCTTCCCTTTTGCTCCGGCTGTCAACAAAACCGCACCCATGCTGGCAGCTTGTCCGATACACACCGTTGCGATATCCGGTTTAATATACTGCATGGTATCGTATACCGCCATGCCGGCCGTAACGACACCGCCGGGAGAATTTACGTAAAAATTTATATCTTTATCAGGATCTTCGGATTCAAGGAACAACAATTGTGCGATCAAAAGATTGGCGATTTCGTCATTGATCGCAGTACCCAGAAAAATTATCCTGTCCTTTAGGAGCCTTGAATATATGTCGTAGGCTCGCTCACCCCTGCTACTTTGTTCTATGACCATCGGTATTAACGGCACAGATCATCTCCTTTTACAATTTTTTTCTGCATCACAGCGCTCGTAAAAACTTTTGCCGGTGCATCAACTTTCAGTATTTTTTTCCAGTTTAGGTTCGATTTCCTCTATGGTACTACTATCAATAATAAGCTTGATAGCCTGTTTTTCAAGTAACGTATGTTTAAAAAAATCTAGATTGCTCTGGTTCTGATTGTAATAGCTCTTTATGGCTTCAACAGGCTGATTAACGGCTTGAGCCATTTCACTGAAGCCCGCGTCCAACTCTTTATCCGAAAGGGTCAATTCTTCCTGATCGATAATTTTATCTAAAATCAGATGACGCCTTACTTTCTTTTCCGCGGTATCAAGATGCTTTTCAGCAAGAGATTCCCTGGTGAACCCCTCGTCTTCCATAGACTTGTTATAGTACGATAAAGTTTTTTCAACCTCGTCGATAATGCCATTGAGCTCATATTCTATCATCGATGGGGGCAATTCAAATTCTGTCTTTTCAATGAGTTCTTGAAAAATTTGTTCGTTCAATTCCTGCTCCACGCGTTTTTCATACCCTTGTTTCAAATTTTCGGTTATGGCATTTTTCACCTCTCCCAACGTTTCATACTGGCCGAGTTTTTTGGCAAATTCATCATTGATTTCAGGGAGGACTTCTTCTCTGATTTCGTGGAGTTTGACATGAAAGGTAATTTCATGGTTTGCCAGTTTTTCATTGAAATGGTCTTCAGGAAAATTTATTGTTATTTCAATATCTTCACCCGGCTTCTTGCCGATCAAAAATTCATCCAGGGTCTTTGAAATGGCCCCGGCGCCGATCTTCATGGTAAAGTTTTCCGTCTTCTGGGTTTCGGAAAAGGATTTGCCGTTTTCAAAACCTTCAAAATCGATCAAAACGAAATCGTTTTCTTCTACCCCTCGATCATCAGTTGCCGGGATTTGTTGCGCCAGGTTTTTCTGGAGCATCTGAAGCTGGGCGTCCATTTCTTCATCCGTAACCTGGTACAATGCCTTTTTCAATGCCAATCCCTTGAAATCGATGTTGTCGATATCGGGTTTTATCTCCACGGTGGCATCATATTTGTAGGGACCTTTTGCATCGAGCTGGGGTGGATCGATCTCTGGGTTTCCCACAATATTCAGATCGGTCTCTTTGAGGGCCTCCATGAAGGAATCCTGAAGCAATTTTGAAGACACATCATTGTGGACATCCTTTTTGAACATCCTTTCCAAAACCGAACGCGGGGTCTTGCCAGGACGAAACCCCTTTACTTTTGCCGTCTTTTTAAGTTGCTTGTAGGCATTGTCCAGTTCCCGAACGACCGTATCTTCGGGAATCTCGACATGCAGCACTTTTTTTACACCACTCACATCCTCTACTTTAAATTGCATAAAACTCCTTTCAAACAGACCAGCGCCTGACGATCAGCAGAATTTCAGGCACGTTGACTTGCGGCTTTTGCAAAACGTCCTTTTTTGCCCAAGTGCGGGGTCTTCGACTTAGCCTTGGTCAAAAAGGATAAAAATTGACTTTTTAAAAGATCTCCTTGATTCTTAACTGGTGCGAGAGGGGAGAGTTGAACTCCCACTCTGTCTCCAGAGCTGGATCCTAAGTCCAGTGCGTCTACCAATTCCGCCACTCTCGCATTCTCATACCTGTTTATTCTTTTATTGAATTCCGCCGGCGAGCAATATATCATGATTGAGTGTGCTGTTCTGAAGTGGCTTAAACTCCATCTTGACAATATATTTAAATATATTACATTCCAATGAAAATCAATTCAATAGAATAATTCCTAAACCGACAAGTGTCAAGCAAAACAAAGGAAATTGTCTTTATGTCAGCATGTTATAAATCATGCGTTCAAAAGCATCCTATCACACTAATTTTCTTTCTCTTGATCTTCATATTTCCGGTAACCACAGAAGCAAATCCTAAAAAAATGCGTTTCCATATGCAACAAAAAACCATTGTTATAGATCCCGGACATGGCGGATATGAGAAAGGAGGGGAGGGGCCGGATGGGACCTTTGAAAAAACCGTCACCCTGAAATTTGCGCGGGTGTTGGCAGAAGAACTCGGAAGGACTTACAAGACCATTCTGACCCGGACAGATGATTACTGGGTCGATATCCCCACCCGGTCGGCAACCGCCAACCATGTGGACGCAGACATGTTCATCAGCATTCATACCGGCGGCAGTTTTCTGCATCAAGCCGGCGGGACGTCTTTGTATTATTACAAAATAACTTCAAAATCCACCCTTACACTTGACCCGGATTCATCTAAAGAATTCAAAAACGACAACACCGAGGTGTCATGGGCCAATATTCAAAACAGGCACCAACAGAACAGTAAGATTCTGGCAGAGTCGGTCCGGGATCGTATCGGCAGGCAGACTCAATATAAACCCGATATTCAGGGGGCACCGCTGATGGTTCTTGAAGGTGCGGATATGCCTGCAATCCTGATTGAAATCGGATACATTACCAACCCTGTTGATGAGAAATCATTGCACGATATCGATGAGTTGACTAAGATTGCCAAAGAAATGAGAAACGGCATCGACGACTTTTTTGAAAAGTTTCAATAACCAAATATTTTCTTGCACCTCTCACAAAACAGTGTTACCTAAATTGAACGTTTCAAATAGTGACAGGGTTATAAAAAAAATTATAATCATAGATAATATATATTGCTAAAGTCGCTAATGAGTCCTATCTAAACGGTGGATTTATTCAAACAAAAAAAATGTCACCATTTGAAACCCTCAGGGCTTGCCGAGTTTATCGTATCTGCTGCGTTATGAGACATTTGCAGTAGCAGACTACGGCTGTATGTCTCATGCCTTGCATCTCCGGCAAACTCGACAATCGCTCAAATTAGGTGTTAGGAACACTCAATATCGGGGCGTGGCGCAGCCTGGAAGCGCGCCTGCTTTGGGAGCAGGAAGTCGGAGGTTCAAATCCTCTCGCCCCGACCATAATATTTTCAATAAGTTATCCCCTTGTCGTGCTCCCATTCTTGAATGCATGAATGGTATTGTCCCACCCTATGCCCCACCTGCAGGCAAAAAAAATTAAGGAGCTTATACGAGGCCAAATTTCAGCACAGGAACAACCCCAACAATAAGGGCTTGCCATTGTAATATGCAGCCTGTCAAGCCGGAGGCCGCGAGTTCAAGTCTCGTCACTCCCGCCAGTAATAACAAGGGTTTAACCATACAAAGTTAAACCCTTGTTATTTTTGAATCATAGCTCCCAACACTATTCCCAACAAACATGATATAAATCAGAGTAAATAGTCATGGAATGTTTGTTTCTATTTTGGACACATAGCACTTTGATCGTTTGTTCGGAAATGAATACATAATATACTTTTACCCCTCAAGACTCCACCCCACCCCCTTGCGTCGGGAGGATCTTAGACCAATTTTATGACAAGTGTCGGTGGACGGAGATGATTTAACAATTATCAAAAATAAGACTTACCTGATCTGACACCAAAAATATATGATATCTGTAATAAGATTGGACTTTGAATACTGGCAAGATATTCCAAGAAAAAAGCAGGGTTTAATTTTTGTGATATCATATTACCGTTATCACAATTACGAGTGAACAAAGATAGTTGCAAGCTATCAAAGTTTTTTACACACTCGATGTTATCGGTTATTCTCAAATATCAAAAGTTTGAAGGCCGATAAGCTTAACCCAATATATGCTATCCGCCTTTTGCAGCAAAGTTATCTATTTTCTCCGTAAGACCATCGGCTTATGGACTATTTCTTTGATTTACCAATATCGAGTTGTTGTCGGTAATGATCCACAAGCCGCTCCCAAGCAAATAACTCAATCTCCGAAAGTGAAACAGGTCGCCTCTCGAACATAAGAACGGCGCGGAGCCCGTCGGTGTGATAGGTTGCACCGCTGGGTATCTTTCGCGGGGTCGATGCCATGACACGTCCTACACCTTTTACGAAGCCCATTTTTACGAGAGACTGAGAATAGATAATATCCTGGACCAGATCATTTCGGGCTTCATCCACGAAAGGTTCGACATACGAGTCTTTACCGTCCGCAGTTGCGTGGGCAAATCGCCCGCCAAGCGGAGTACTCACCTGGCCGATCCAGACAGGCTTATTTTGAAAGCGGATCGTCGTTTGCCACGCACGCAGAACATGCGGTTGTGCTGCAACCCACCGATCTCGCTTGCTAACCGAAACATCCTGAGGTCGCTGAAAGACATACTGGGGAGCAACTGGCATATACCGGTAATTGCGTCGCACGAAGGCAGGTGAAATGTCCTGAATCTTTCCGATTAAAACGATGTTGAGGGGTTCGCTTGGAACACCGTCTTTACTTGACGTGCAACACGGCAGTTGCTCGAGCAGTTCGCGCAAACTCGACCCATCTTCAACATCAACCAATTCGGACGAGACGATTATTCTTAGCACACGTTCATAATGGTCATCCGTAAATTTGCTATTCGGAGTATGCACAACAAGTGTGAAGGACCTGGTCCACTCACGGCCAATGAGATCCACGGTGACGAACTTGTTGTTTTCGTCCGAGTTCGTGAACACAAAGCCCGAGGAAGTCGAGTGCGGATTGATGAGATTGCGGAAGCCCAAACTCTCGATGTGCTCGTCGATCTGTTTATTGGCGCTTTTAGAGAACCACCTATGAAATCTGGAGGATACCTCCCGTGGAGAAAAATACTCGGGATCCAGTCCCGTCGGCAGGAAATAAATTTGTCGGTCCGTATTGTTTTCGATCTCAAGCCAAAGCGGTTGTATACCTTTTTTTTCAAGATCGATTCTGAATATGGTCCTGATTTCTTCCAAGCTTGGTACTGTTGCGGACACACGGATGTCGTCCTCGTCAATCGTCTTGGCACGATTTCGTAAACGCGCATCGTCGAAAGGACCTGGTCTTTCAAAGGGGGTAGCGCAGGCCATTAGCGTCATCAAAAGACACCCAACAATGATTATACATACAAAATACCATCCCGGGACCATTCGAGGTTTCCTGATGTTAGAGCCTGCAAAACATTTTACCGCTTTGCAGCGGTTTACGAATCTCTTCGTTCTGGATTTATTGTGATTCATTAAACAGCCCCCCTTTGCCGGTCCGTGCACGTGTCGGTATCTCCCAGTAGCCAATGATATCCAGGTCGCCGAGCGTATGTGGTCTAGGCTCGAAGAACATCACTGCTCGCAGCCCATCAGTAAAGTAAGGATCGCCGGCAAGGTTAAATCGCGGTGCATCTTTGCCTGCCTCCCCAACCCCCTTCACGAAACCGATTCGGGCAAGTGCTTGGGAGTACGCCAGATCCTCAACGAGATACCGTCTTGCTTCGTCAACGTCGGGGTCGATTACATGCGTCGATAAGGTCTTGAACTTGAGGGTTAATTTGACGCCGATGTCACGGCTGATCTGACCCAACCAAACCGTTTTGCCTCGAAAGCGAAGGGGAGTTAGCCACATACGTATGTGGTTACGTTGGTGGATGGTGCCGCGGGACTTTTGAGCGGCCAAGTCTTGGCGCCGGCCATATACATATAGGGGGCTTACTGGTGAGTAGCGGTATCGCGACCCATAAAAGAAGGATTTGAAAGTGCGCAAAATGGCCTTTGACCAGATGATCTCCGTACCGTGCCAGCTGCGGCGGATAAACGCCGGAAAAATGTCTCTTCTATCCCCAACGAACACCAGGTTCAAAGGGTCACCCTGATTGGAACCATCTTTGTTGGTTGTACAGCAGGGAAGCTTTTCGATTTCGGAACGCAGCACTTCTTCTTCCTCGATTTCAATGATTTGTGTGTTGTCATAAAGCGAATTGAAATCGACAAGCGTAAAGTCCCCTTTGAATGAAGGATCAGGGATGATGTACGTGAAACTTCTGACTTTGGCCCGTGAGATAAGATCGACGTCAAGGGCTTTGAACCCCTCATCGCGGTTGACAATAATGAATCCGGATATCGTAGATCCCGGTCGAATGGGATTCCTGAACTGGAGGTCCTGGAAACGTTTATAGACAGCCTGGCTAACCTCGGTGGATGTCGAAGAACAAAAAGCAAAGGCTGCCTCGGATGCGGAGAAGTAAGCCGGGTCGAGACCCGACGGAAGAAACCAATAGGGAAGGTTCTCTTCGTTCTTCACTTCAATCCACACCGTTTGCATTCCCTTCGAGGACAGATCTACACCGTAGATCGCTTTTGCCTCTTCGAGCGTAGGGACAGCGGCAGTTACCGTCAGGCCTCCCAGAATCTGCGTCTTGGAACGCGTTTTGAAGGGCACCTCATCAATCGGGCGTGGTGAAAAGAAGGTGGCGCAGCCCGACACCGTCAACGCGAACGCGAGGCAAAGGCCCAACACCAGATTGCGTTGCAGGATTTGATTTACCTTTACCCACTTTTGGACAAGTCGCGAGCACGTATCATCAAAGTTGAAGCATCGAACTACTTTTATTATGTAATCATATGCTTGTTTGATTTCCGCTTCGGTGGGCATAATTTGGCTCCGTTCTATCAAAATCCCCAAGGTTTATCTTTTTAAGTGTACTGTTTAGTAAAATAGACATGTTGTCTATGGTTTCTACTCTTTCCAAATAATTAACGAGTTTTCTTCAGGGGCAATTGTATTGGTTAACCCCAGTCCACATTTTTTTGATTTTTAACTATGTCAATTATATTTTCCATCGCTGCTATTAAGAAAAAATGATGAAAAAATTAAATTTTGTCAAACATTTGTTTCTATTTTGGGAAAACATTTGTTTTTTTATTGATCGGATACTCTGCTTTCTGATACAGAATTATCTCAAGCGTTTCAAATATTATGACACATTAGCTTATAACATTTCATTTCCTTATTAACCTACTGATAGTTATACAAAATCACTATATTGGCCTAAATATCTCTGCGTTAAAAAAATAATTGTAATTAAAAAACCAGCAAGAACAAAACTGGCTATTCAGACTATGGCTTGTATTTGTAGTAAGGTCAATTGTCTAAATTTTCAACTGTGGCATAATTCACTTTTATAACCCTACACTTATACTCTATAGGGTATTGATGGTCACTCATCACAGAGCAAGAAGAGGGCTGCTTGCCGCCCGCCCTTCAATGTCGCCAATCCGAAGAAGCTTTTTATTCTGGATCACTTTATTAAGTGGTGGCTTGATCGCACTAGCTGGCTGCGCCCCGAAGCCACTGATCCAGAACTCTGCCGACACGCCGCCAATGATCCTGGTACCCGCGTCCATGGCCGGTGTCGTTGATGGCCGTGCCCGCTTCCGGGAGATCTATTGCGGAATCACAAACAAACGAGGAAAAGAGTTGTTAGATTATCGATCTTGTGAGAAAGCGCTTGTAAGGTTAGAGGGAGAAGGACCGCCTACGGGTATTCCGGTGGACCTGGGCGGCAGCACATCCCCACTTAAGGTCGTGGTGGTGTTTGGGGTCGGGTGGGAATGTGTAAAAAACTTCGTTGGCCCTCAAAAGACAGTTGCAGCTCACATCTCCCAATTTGGTCACGAGATTACCCGCATAGACGTCGAAGCCCTTTCCAGCAGTGCGCGAAATGCAAGTCTTATTCGAGAGGCTGTCATGGCGATGCCCGAACCCGAGAAAGGCAAACGTCTGATGCTTTTGGGTTACTCAAAAGGCGTCACGGACGTCCTTGAGGCAGTCACCAGTTTTCCGGATTTGCAACAAAAAGTTGCAGCGGTGGTGAGTGTCGCCGGTTCGGTGGGTGGATCTCCGCTGGCCAACGATGCAACCCAGTCAATGCTGAACTTGTTACAACATTTTCCGGATGCCGAGTGTGACTTGGGTGATGAAGGTGCGCTCGAAAGTCTAAAACCAGGGGTGCGTAAACGGTGGCTGGCCAGCCACTCATTACCTAATTCAATTCGTTATTACTCGATCATCACCTATCCCGATAAAGAGCAGATTTCTTCAATATTAAAGTTTACATACAAGAAATTGAGTCAAGTTGATTCCCGCAACGATGGCCAGGTGATCTTTTATGATCAGATGATTCCCGGCAGCGTGCTAATGGGTTACTTGAACGCAGACCATTGGGCCGTCGCCGTCCCCTTCAAAAGGAGTCACCCTCTCATCAGCTCGAGCTTCATAGATAAAAACGCATTCCCGAGGGAAGTATTGTTAGAAGCTATCGTCAGGTACGTCGAAGAGGATTTGGATAGTATTCAGCAAATAAGATCTGGAGAGAAATAGACGGGTTTGCCACCTCTGCTGTGGAGTATGTCGAGCCGCAATCGAAAATCTTAAACGGCTATTTTTGTACACTAAATTCTATGGTTGAAAAAGCGTAAATCAATGATAAAACTTAGCGTTTTTTTGTTTGTGCGGACACACAATATGCAATAGCGAATAATTACATTGGCGAAAGGAGAAGACTATGTGTAAGCGATTTTTGGTGGTGATGTTCAATGTGCTCCTGCTGGCGGGTATCATCCTACAGAGTGGTTGCAGTACCACTCAGAGCGTATCCAGTACCGCTGCGTTCCGCTATGATCAGGCAGCATTTGCAAAGGCGAAACCGTGGACGTCTGAGGCGTTCAAGAACAACCCAGAAGAGTTCCAGTTTGCCATCATTGGTGACCGTACCGGGGGCTCAGATCCCGGGGGCATCTTCAACAGAGCTATGGATCAACTCAATCTGCTGTCGCCCGAGTTCGTGATCAACGTCGGTGATCTGGTTGAAGGCTACACTGAAGAAAAGGCAAAGGCGGCTGCAGAGTGGGACGAAGTTGAGGGCATCATAAAGACGCTCGAGATGCCGTTCTTCTATGTGGTCGGCAATCACGATATGGGTAATGACACCATGAGAGAGGTGTGGCTCGAGAGGCGAGGCGCCACTTACTATCACTTTATTTATCATAACGTATTGTTCCTGATTTTCAATAGCGAAGACCCTTCCAATCCTATACCCAAAGATATCGAGGAAAAAACGGCAACTTTCAAAAAGCTGCAGAAAGAGGATCCCGCAGCTGCGCAGGCCATGCTGGCAGAGTTTATGGAAAGCCTCGATGCATATCGGATGCCTATGGTAATGAGCGACCAGCAAATCAACTATTTCAAGAAGGTGTTGGCGGACAACCCCAACGTGCGCTGGACGTTTGCATTCTTTCACCAGCCCGACTGGGAGCACAAGAACCCGGGAAAAGCTTTACAGGCTATTGAAAAAATGCTCCAGGACAGGCCCCACACGTTTATTGCAGGGCACCTCCACTATTACGATTTCGAAAAACACAATGGTATCGACTATATCACCATGGGTCCCGTAGGCGCCTCCTGGCACAAAAATGGCGGAGGCAATGTGGATCACATTCTCTGGGTGACCATGAAAAAGGACGGCCCCGAAATGGCACAGATCACGCTGGATGGGATCTGGGATCGCAAAGGAAGAGACCTTAAGATAAAAGAGGTGTATGAACGTACAGCAAAAACCGAGGGAGTGTATAACGAACCGTAAAGACTGAAATAGGTCGGGATTGAGCTCTGGTATGAGAGTTATGTAAATCGGTAGTATAGTTAGTCTTGTCTACATGCGTAATAGGAAGATGGATAGGTCCAAAAAACTCGTTGGTGGCAGTCTCTGATCGTATAGGAAGAGACCTCCAGCTGAAAGAGATGTATGAATGCTCTTCACAGGAAAAGGAGTAACGAAGTAGACCGGCAGGAGAGTGGGCATGTCGATGGTTGTGATTGCCAGACAGGGAATTACAGGCATTTAAAGCGGTGACGATATTTTTCAGATAAATTAATCAAAGTGAATAGTAACACAGAAAATTCACCCTTGGGGCAGAGTGCGCAAAAAAATAAATAACCTCTGGATTCTATGCTCGTCCTGTTAAATTCGTAGACCATCAAAATTGGCAGAGGACCACGGGCGTAAGCCCGTGGGTATCTACTAACCTTTTTAAAAGGAGGAATGCATCATGAAAAAAAGAAGTGTGATTATAATCCTATGTTTTCTCATCTCTATCCCCATGCTTTTCGCTGGTTGTGCAGGCATGACACCGGCTCAAGAAGGTGCTGTCGGTGGTGCGGCAGTGGGGGCAGTTGCCGGACAGTTAATCGGCGGTAACACGACTAGTACCTTGATCGGTGCAGGAGTGGGGGCTCTTGGAGGAGCTCTGATCAATGATGAATTGAAAAAGGATAAAAAATAGTTTTTTTCGAAACGGTTACCGTGATTTAGCAAAAGGAGATTTGAAATGGAATCTTTACCCAGGGAAAAAGCGATGCTCCACGAGCGGATAGAAAAAATTGAGAAGCAAAACAGATGCTTGAAAAATGCCATGTTTTTTTTGGTCTTATCTTTTCTGGCCCTTGCTCTGATGGGAGCCAAGGCGGGACCGAATGACGGGCATTTCCGTCAAATCATTGCGGAAAAAATATCCTTTGTCGACGGTGCTGGCCAAGAGGTTATGCTCATTGGCTATAGTGAAGAGGGGACTGGAATAAAAGTCCTTAACAAGGCAGGGAAAAAAGTATTAGGTATCGGAATTGACGCTGATGAAGAAGGAAGCGGTATTCTGGTCAATGATAAAGAAGGAAGACCTCGAATCGGTCTGGGACTGGATGAGNGTGTCCCCAGTGTTGTGATGGTCGATGAAAACGGAAAAAAGATTCTGGCCATGGGGGGAGACGAAAAAGGATACGGCTTTGTCATCATGGATGAAAATGAAGTGGAACGGGCCGGTTTGGGTTTCCAGGATGGGGATACTGGGATCGTAATCTATGATGATCACGGGAAATACTCTAGAGGCATGATCCGGCAAAAAAACGGGATTCATTACTTTTCCTATGTGGATGA
>JGI24024J18818_10000581_pt1 | contig 14130 bp, 12 predicted proteins | sample Cruoilmetagenom2_FD_18818 | JGI IMG/M metagenome (IMG submission 18818) | reverse complement strand
TTCTATCGTCTTGGCTCTTATGCCGTTTTGGTATTAGGATTTCTCTATCTTAATAGACAGGGGTTGCTTGATATTCCTTCGTATATAGTGGCATTAAGTATTCCTCCTATCGTGATAGTGGTCACGTTATTGATGAATAAAGAAGAATCTGCGTAAACTTTGAGAAGATAACAGGAAATATTTGAATGTAAATAAAACCTAAGATTAGATAGAATAAGTTCAACTAGAAATCAGGACTTAACTATGACAAAAACCTTACTGCTAGCTCTGGCACTCCTCACACTGACCGCCTGTGGAAAAGAAGAACCAAAGCTTGAGACATGCACTACAAAACCCATACAACCCCTTCAAATCCTTGATAAACCTATAGATTTCGGTCCAGAGCGTATTGCTATGACAAAAGAATACATCAAGTCTCATTATGGAAAGAGTGTTGATACGATAGAAATTACGCCTAAGATCATCTTACTCCATTGGACCGCAGAGATGAATTTGGACAAATCCTTTAAACGTTTACAGCCAGAAAAACTTCTCTCTGATAGAAAAGATATTGTGAAAGCCTCTGCCTTAAATGTATCTTCTCAGTTTTTGGTTGCACGTGATGGGACTATCTACCGTTTGATGCCTGAGAACTGGATGGCTCGTCATGTGATAGGGCTTAACTACTCAAGTATCGGCATAGAGAACGTAGGGGGTAAAGGCAACAAGAAAGATGATCTGACTTTTGCTCAGGTACAGGCAAATATTGCCTTAGTACAGTATTTGAAAGGAAAGTACCCAAGTATCGAATACTTGGTAGGACATCATGAATACAGACAGATGGAACAGACTTCACTTTGGTTGGAAAAAGACAAAGGATACAGAACTGTTAAAAATGATCCGGGTGATGCTTTTATGAACAAAGTGTATAGTCAAACAAAGAACCTGGGACTCAAAAGAGCTCCTAAAGTGCGTTAATGAACTCAGCTTTTTCTACACTTGACTGGGGTATCTTTGGTGCATATTTTTTAGTATTAACCGTGACATCGGTACTTCTTTCTCAAGTGAAGGTGAAAAGTACACGTGATTATTTTGTAGGTGGTAACACGGTTCCTATGTTTGCTGTGGCCATCTCTGTGCTTGCTACTTCTCAGTCAGCGGCTACTTTTTTAGGAGGCCCTGAGTACTCGTATGGGAAAGATCTGACATTCATAGGTTTCTACCTTTCAGCTTTTTTAGCTGTAATTTTTGTAGCTAAAGTCCTCATCCCCAGGTTTTATGCTATCAAGGCAGTGACCGTCTATGAACTTCTTGAGATACGCTATGGATCACGCGCAAAGAAACAAGCAGGAGTCATGTTTCTCATAGGGCGTCTTTTTGCTTCAGGAGCCAGACTCTATATAGGTGCACTGGCCATCTCGATGATACTTTTTTTAGATATCACCCCCACACATGTCGCTATCTCCATCACTATCTTGATGCTCGGCGCCTTGGCGTATGCATACTTTGGTGGGGTGAAATCGGTCATCTTTTCAGACATTATCCAGGCTATCACCTACATAGGAGCGGGTATCGCGGTACTTATCTACCTTTATGTGACGATAAACGCAGACTTTGGTACAGTAGTCTCTACGCTACAAGCAGATAACAAACTCAAACTCTTAGACTGGTCTATGAGTGGTGGTTTCTCTGTATGGGCATTACTTGGTGGGTGGTTACTGCTTAACATCGCAGCGTACGGACTCGACCAAGACATGACACAACGTGCCTTAGCCTGTAAAGATACAAAGTCTGCACAAAAGTCACTGATGATGAGTATCTATATGACCATCCCTGTAGCCATACTTTTTTTGTTTATAGGCTTGCTTCTCTATCTTTTTTACCAACACCCGGAACTTTCAAACATGAGCACAGAAGTGGTACAGAAGTTTGAAGGAGAGAAGATCACCATCTTCATGTACTACATCTTACACGAGATGCCAGAAGGCATGAGAGGGTTGGTGACTGTGGGGGCTGTCGCAGCAGCACTCTCATCTTCCAACTCGGTACTGGGTGCCATGTCCTCTGTAGCCATAGAAGACCTTTATAAACCTTGGAAGCTTAAAAGAGCTAAGGTAGAGGAGATCCACTTTGTGAAAGCCGGTAGAAATGCCGTTCTCTTCTTTGCTGTAGCACTCTCACTCATGGCGATGCTCTCATTTTACTGGCAACGATACACAGAACTCCCACTGCTTAGTTTTGCTCTTGGTGTGATGGCATTTGCCTATACCGGACTGCTTGGTGTATTTGCTGCGGCTATATTTACAAAACGTGGTAACGCAAGAACTGTACCTCTTTCACTTGTCGGAGGGTTCATGACTGTATTGTTACTTCAGCCGTATGTACTTGGAGCAGTGTTTGATTTTAAACTTGGGTTCGCCTGGCAGATATTGGGTGGGACTATTGTGGCTTTTGGGATTATGATGATGGGGAAGGAAAATCGACATGAGTAAAGAACGCTATATAGGAATTATGTCAGGAACATCACTTGACGGAGTAGATGTTGTGTTGTGTGAGATAGATGCTTTAGAGTGTACGCTGCTTACTTCGTTGGAGTATCCTATCTCTTTAGAACTGAGATCAGATATATTAACGATGATAGAGGGTAAAAATACTTTAGAGGAAGTAGGGCAGATAGACCACCGTTTAGGTCTTTTATTTACTCAGGCTGTAGGTGCTTTGCTAATACGTGAGAATATAGATGCATCTAGTATCAAAGCCATAGGTTTACACGGACAGACATTGTGGCACGAGCCTGAGGGTGTCAACCCTTTTTCTATGCAATTGGGAGATCCAAACATAGTAACTGTAAAGACAGGCATACCTGTAGTGGCAGACTTTAGACGTAAAGATGTAGCACTTGGAGGACAAGGAGCACCTTTTGCTCCTGCCTTTCATGAATTTTTGTTTTCGGGTGTGAATGAGCATATAGCCGTTCTTAACATTGGAGGCATGGCAAACATCACAGTCATAGATGATAAGCTTATAGGCTACGACACAGGTTGTGGAAATGTACTTATGGACTCTTGGATATCACAACATAAAGGCACTTCGTACGATAAAGATGGCGAGTGGGCTAGAACTGGTATGGTGGACTACTCACTTTTAGACAGAATGCTTTGTGATGATTACTTTACACAGGCATATCCGAAAAGTACAGGGAGAGAGAAGTTCAATAAAGTTTGGTTGCAAGGTTTCCTTACTGGACATACACACACTCCCGAAGACATACAAAGAACACTTCTTGAACTTACTGCTGTGAGCATCAGTAATGAAGTATTGAAATTTAACAGAGATATAGTACTGCTTTGCGGTGGTGGGGCTAAGAATCGTTTTCTTGCAGAACGTATTAAATCGCTTATGCCAAATGTGGAAGTGGCCATAGCAGGAAATGCAGATATGATAGAAGCGATGACTTTTTCCTGGTTGGCGTATAAACGTCTGCATAAAGAAGAAGTGAATTTGAAAGATGTCACTGGGGCAAGTGACAATGCTGTTTTGGGTGCACTCTATGAATAAAAATCATATTATATTCTTCTCCATTCTCCATTAATCGCTCCTCCTATCAATTGCTCTGCTCTGTCACTGTGAAGAGTAATTAATAGAGAGTAGAGCAATTGATGGAGGGAAGAGCGATAAGTTTTGGTATTATTATAAAATAAAACGAAAAGGTCATTATGAACAAGTTAGAAGAGTGGTTGGAAAGTATAGGGTGTGAGGGTGAACTTGAAGCCATCACATCTGATGCAAGTTTTAGAAAGTATTATAGACTGAAGAGTAGCATGCACAGTGGTATGGTCATGGATGCGTCCGCACAAAAAGAGTCTGTTATGCCATTTATAGACATAGAACATCGTCTGTATGAGGCAGGCGTAAGAGTGGCAAAGATCAATACCTATAACCTGGAAGAGGGATTTGTATTTTTGGAAGACTTGGGTGATACACATTTGGCTGATGTCATCGATAGTGACTTTGAACTCTTTTATGGCAAAGCCATCGATAACCTTATCAAGATACAAAATACAGATACAGAGGGATTACCTCTCTATGATGCAGACTTCTTACGTTTTGAGATGGATCTGATGCAGGAGTGGTACTTGGAAAAACATCTCGGACTCACCCTTGATGATACACAACAAGCTAGCATAAACAATGTCCTGGAAGCCATAAGTACTGAAATCTTGGCTCAGCCTCAAGGGGTATTTGTACATAGAGACTATCACTCTCGTAATCTTATGTTTTCATGTAATGATCAACTTGTAGTGATAGACTATCAAGATGCACGTGTGGGTGCAGTGACGTACGACCTGGTTTCACTTTTGCGTGATGTTTATGTGGAGCTTCACTCAAGTGATGTAGAGCGTTTGGCATTACATTTTAGAGATATAAAGGGTTTAGACGTAGATGATGCTACATTTATGCGTTGGTTTGATTTTATGGGACTACAACGTCATATCAAGATACTTGGTATCTTTGCTCGTTTGAGTATTCGTGATGGGAAANAAGGGTATTTGAAAGATATACCTTTGACTTTAAAGTATGTGTTGGAAGTGGGTTCCAAATACCCCGAGTTGAAGGAATTAATTACATTATTAAAGTCTGTGTAGGGTGGGTTAGAAAACCCACCCTACAAATTTTATTAGATAGATGTACTTAAACACGAAAAGGATATGTATGAAAGCAATGATTTTAGCTGCAGGTTTAGGTACCCGAATGAAACCACTCACAGATAAAACACCCAAACCACTTCTAAAAGTAGGAGGAATACCTCTTATACTGTGGCATATTGAACGTCTTGCACATGATGACTTCAAAGATATCGTTATAAACATCGCACATTTAGGATATCAGATACCTGAAGCTTTAGGTGATGGTTCTGATTGGGGAGTGAATATTAGATACTCAGATGAACAAGAGGAAGGGGCACTGGAGAGTGCCGGGGGTATTGTGAAGGCTTTGCCATTACTGGGAGATGAAACATTTTTAGTACTCAATGGTGATATCTTTACAGATTATGATTTCCAGTATCACAGAAAACTGGCAGACGGTGTTTTAGCGCACTTAGTGCTTGTACCCAATCCGGAACATAACCCTGAGGGTGACTTTGCTTTAGATGGGCAAAGAGTAGTTGATGCAAAGCAATATACCTTTTCAGGTATAGGTTACTACTCTCCAAAACTCTTTGAGAGTGTACCATACGGTAAAAGTGCATTAGCCCCTTTACTTCGAGAAGCGATGAAAGAGGGAAACGTGACAGGTGAACTTTATGAGGGTGAATGGCTTGATATTGGAACACCTGAAAGACTAGAATTGTTGAATGCGCAGTTGATGAATAGGTATTAATTATCTTATGTATAATTATTATATATATTATGTATTGTTTCAACTCTGAATTATAATAATATATCTATAGTTTTGATTTATATCAATATATCTAAAGTAATATTGATATAAAATTATGTGTACAACAATTTTAAGGAGACAGAATGAAAAAAATCTTGATAGCAGCGATTTTACTAAGTAGTACTATGTTAATGGCCGAGGAGAAAAGTAACGAGGAAATGAAAAAAACAATGCAGAACTTGGAAGTTTCAATGGCATTTATCCAAAAAGGTTTTTTATACAATCATAAAGGTAGAATAAAAAAAGGTGTTACATCGCTTAGAAGAGAATTAAAAAATATAGATTCTTTTGTAATTGAAAATGATAAAGATATCAAATTTAATGCTAAAGAGTATGCACATAAAGAAACACAAGCATTAGATATATTGGCATCAGGAATATTAGAGGATTTTGAAAAAGGCAATAAAGAAGCAGTATTGATAAATTTTCAACAAATGTTAAACAGATGTGTTACCTGTCACGCGCTTGTGAGAAAGTGGTAAAATTTTCTAATAAAAATAAACGAATTAAATAATATCTTTTAATTCGTTTATACCTTTCAAATACTTCGCAACCCCATCCTCATCATTCGAATGAGGCAAGATCACATCTGCTACAGACTTTACTTCATTCAGTGCATTAGAAACAGCGACTGACGTGCCAGCTAGTTTAAACATCCCTATGTCATTGACAGAGTCACCAAATACAGTCACGTCAGCAGGATCACGTCCCAGGTAGTCCATGACCTTTTGCAAGGCATGGGCTTTGTCACCTTCAGGGTGCAGGATGGTGAGGAAGTATCCGTCAGAGTATTTTTCGGGAGAGAGTTTACACTCTATGGCATCTTCAAATGTATCTTTGAGTTTGACGGTCAGTGGTTTCAGTGTTTCGTAATCCCCAAAATAGACGATCTTCAGGTTCATATCCATCGTTTTATTTTGTGGGTTGAACTGCATACGCGGATCATCTTTGTATCCTTTTAGGACAAACTTTTGATGCTCATTGAGTTTGCGCGGGTACAAAAATGTTTCATTGAGCTGCATATCTTTGAGTCCGATGATAAAAGGGTCTATCTCGAACTCCAAGCCTACTTCAACGATGGCATCACCCAAGGCTTTATTCATAGTTTTTAAGTCTATAAGCTTTTTATCCGGAGAAACGATCATCGTGCCGTCCAGCAGTATCATAGGAGCATCCAGATGAAGTTTATCCAGGAAGTCATGTGTTTTTTGGTAGCTTCTTGCTGTCGCTACAGAGAGTATAGCTTCTTTGCTTTTATTGTTCCATACTTCTGTGCTAAAGGCGCTGATACTTTGGTCTGTACGTAAAAAAGTATGGTCTAGATCGGTGATATAGATAGACTTCATAAAATTCCTCAAAAAGTTTTTGACATTATAACATCTATGATTAGTGTTTTGAACCTATCTAATCTTGATGTGTTCTTTGGAACTCAACGATCTTGGGTTTAATATTGATAAAATGTACTACAAGCTCAGGATCAAAATAGATACCGGCTTTTTCTTGGATAAAAGAAAAAGCATCATCGTTAGTCCAACCTTCTTTGTAGGGACGTTTTGAAACTAAAGCATCAAATACATCACAAATCGCTGTGATACGACCCCCTATAGGGATATCATCACCTTTTAATCCTCTTGGGTATCCTGTACCATCATATTTTTCATGATGTGTATATGCAATACTTTCAGAGAGTTTAATGAGTGCTGTCTCACTGCCTTCAAGTAGTTTTTTACCTATATAGGTGTGATTCTGCATAATGGCCCACTCTTCATCATTCAGTTTAGCTTCTTTTAGCAATATATGATCAGGTATACCTATTTTTCCTACATCATGCATAGCACTGGCATATAATATGTCCTGTGCCATACTGCTGCGAAGACCGCACTCCAGTGCCAAAAGATAGGCATACTGACTCATTCTGGTAATATGCATGCCTGTTTCGTTATCTTTGAGTTCTGAAGCAGTAGAAAGACGTTGTATGATCTCATATTTTGCCTTTATCGCATTTTCTTTTTCCTTCACTGCTTTAGCAAAATGTAAACTATATCGTCGAGCAGTAAAATAGTAAAAGATCATCATACCAAGAAGTAATACAGTTGCTACCATATTGAGTTTACTCTCCTGGAAGAAAGACCATACTGCAAAAGTACCAAGCATAGGGAGCATAAAAGCCAAATATATGGAGAGAATATTTCCTATTGTTACAATGCCTGCACCGGCTAAACCAACAAGAATGGCATAGACAAAAAAGGAATATTCTGTAGGCACATCATAATGAAATAGCAGAAATGATAATCCCCATGTGAGGCCCGTAGCAAATACTCCTAAAATATAATAGTAATATGACCGTTGCAGTATATCTGTATTATCTATGTCTGGTTTAATTTTATTATATTTCCAGACTGTATACGTACGTAACAATAAAATAAGTATATGGATACCGAGATAGACAATAAGAATGGGAGTGGGAAGAATATCTAAAAATAAAAAGCCAAAAATAAGTACAATGAGGAAATGTCCACCAATACCATAGGGTGATGTCTGGTAGATTTGATGAAGGGCTTCTTTTGTTAGTTTGCTATTCGGTAGGATTCGTATCATCTTGACTCTATCAGAATTAATTTAATTTCATTATATCAGAAATATACATAAAAGGAAAAAGACTGGGATCATGTACGTCTTTTATCTGATTTCCGTCGATCTTTTTTTATAATCTGGTTGTGTGTATCTACCAAAGGGAAAGATGTCTCTCCGAGGTCTATCCTGCGGTCGTAATGTGTACGCAATTTATAATCATTTATATTTTTACTATTCTGCGCAGTCACCAGACGCTGCATTATCTTAAGGTCAATTTCCGTTAATTGCAAAGCGGTATCCACCCATATTTTTGTGATATCCATCAGTTCGTCATAAGATACAGGTTTATATCGTTGTTGTACTTTTTGAATTGCCTGCATGCCGTTGAAGTGACGACTGTGTTTTTTCATGAATTGTTTGGCTTTTTCCACACCTGAACCGTCTTTGACCAGGTGATGGACGATACCCAGTTCGTGTAACTCTGTTGCACTGTATACTTTACCGCTGGTGATGAGCTCTTCAGCTGTTTGTATGCCATGCATCCTTGCCAAAAAGCTATAGGCTCCCATACCTGGGAAAAGGTTGAAACGAATTTCAGGGAAACCCATGGTTGCTTTTTCTTCAGCGATAACTACATCTGTAGAGAGTACTTGTTCAAAACCTCCCCCCAGTGCTGCACCTTGTACCAAAGCAATGATGGTAATGGGTAGATTTAAATTGAGTGCTGTAAGATAGACATTCTCTATGCAGAGTTGTGCGTACTGTAACAGACCTTCTTTATCTTTATTGTTGATCAGCTTGGAAAAATGATCAAGATCACCGCCATAATTGAAAATATCTTTTGATTGTGAGGCAACGACAATATAACGGATAGGAAATTCAGGTTCCATATTACTTTTTTTAAAATAATCAATGATCGTTTGTTGGAGCTCCAGTGTTTCATGTAGCATAGTTAAAGATAATCTGGGTCTGTCTTTAGGATTAAAATAACACCAGACAGCAGCATGTTCAGCATCATACCGAACTGAGAGTTCAGCGCGTTCTTTAAATATATTTCGGAATGCTTGTGACAAGATGAACCTTTTATTGATTTAGATAAAAATAATAGCTATTTAGTTGTTATCTTTAGCTTATTTTCAGCTTGCAAACCCGGAAGTGAAATTCGTTTTTTCCTGTACAATGGCTTTTTGTTTTTCTTTTCTCTTCGTGTCTTTCTCTACAAATATTTTTTTACGTGTTTTAGGGTCCATTTCTGTGTAGTACATCACTGCAGAATAGGTGCTGGGTGTGGGTGTAAAGACTTGTGCCTGTTCAGGGTTCATTTTTAATTCGTTGGTCGTGAAGTCTTTAAGCGAATGCATGTCTTTTTCTGTACAGCCTGGGTGTGCAGCGATGAGATAGTAGGTGAGAAACTGTTTTTTCCCCATATCTTTGTTTAGTTTGTCATAAAGTTTTTTGAAATCCACAAGTGTTTGTTTGCCTGGTTTTCCCATGAGTTCAAGTACATGCTGTTCTGTATGTTCCGGTGCTACTTTCATCTGTCCGGAAATATGGTGCTTTACCATCTCTTTAAGATAAGAGTAACCATGCTTTTTGTCTTCTGTTATGAGGTCATAACGTACACCGGATGCTACAAAAGCTTTGCGTACACCTTCTACCTGACGTACTTGACGAAGCAGGTTGATGTTCCTGCTGTGGTCGGGTTTCATGGAAGAGCAGAGATGTGTAGCATCAACACAACGTTGATGATCACAAGTACCCAGTTTTAATTTTTTGTTACATTCATAGCCATACATGTTGGCAGTAGGCCCACCCACATCAGAAATGATGCCTTTGTAGTCTTTGTACTGGTTAAAGTCTTTAGCCTCTTGAAGTATGTTTTTTTCAGAACGTGTACGAATGGTACGTCCCTGATGTACCCCTATGGCACAGAAGTTACATTCTCCCCAACAGCCATGATGGGTCATAATGGAAAACTTAATGGTCTCCAAACATTTGACTTTGCCATCTTTGGCGTAGTAGGGGTGTAGTTCTCTAGTGAATGGTAATTTTGAATTCGCATCCATCTCAGTTTCATTGAGATAATCACATGGAGGATTTTGTATGAGATAGCGTGTGTCAACAGGCTGACAAAGTCCACGTGCCGAGATGGGGTCATTGTGGTCATAGAAGTCATCAAAAAGGTCTATGTACTTCTCTTTATTTTCTAAACATTCAGTATGGGAAGGCAGCTGTAAGTACTCATAATTAGGTTCTTTGGCTATGTAGCAGACACCACGTATGTCTCTATAGTCTCTACCTTCATCAAGTGCTTTACTGAGTTGTTCTATAGCGATCTCACCCATACCGTAGATGAGTATATCTGCTTTAGAGTCAAACAGTATGGGTTTTTTAAGTTTGTTTGACCAGTAGTCATAGTGACTGACACGTCGCAAAGAGGCTTCTATACCACCTAGTACCAAAGGCACAGTATTTTTAAAGTGTCTTCGTATGAGGTTACAGTAAACACTTAAAGCTCTGTCTGGACGTTTATTGTTTTTCCCTCCCGGGGTATAGTCATCTGAATTTCTGAACTTCTTTGTGGCCGTATAATTAGAGACCATTGAATCTACAGAACCACCGCTTACTCCCCAGTAAAGACGTGGCTCCCCAAGGCGTTTAATATCTATATCTGACTTGATATCCGGTTGTCCTATCATTCCCACTTTATAGCCCATACGCTCCAACATACGACCCACCATAGCCACACCAATAAACGGTGAGTCTATGTAGGCATCTCCTGAGACAAGTATGATATCACACTGTGTCCAGCCACGGGCATCCATCTCTGCTCTTGTGGTTGGCAAGAAATCTTTCTCTGTAAAGTTAACTTGAGGGTTATTTTTTATTTTTTTATTCATAAGTATTCTTTTTAATGTTTGGAAATGTCATAACGACTGGCCATCGAGAGAAAAAATTCCTGAAGCGCATAGGCAGTAGCGCCAAATACTGCTTTGGTCTCATGGTCTATAGCTGTTGTTTTTGCTATCTCCAAAAGTGTATCCAACTCTTCCATACTGAAGTCTCTGGTGGCAAAAAGAGTTTCCTTTTTGGAAGATTCCACCATTGCTTTCATATAAGCTTCTCTGCGTTTTTTCATTGTAGCATCATCCAGTTTGTCACCACCCTTTGCATTTTGCATGAGAGGTTTCATCAGTTCATCAAATATTTGGATCATGGACTCTTTGTCATTTATCTCTTGACTGATCTTTTCAACAAGTGCCTTACGTGTCTCTGATTCCGGATCTTCTTTGAGGGTATTGATGTATGTATCTGTCTCATTCTGATCAAAGCTTTTGTCATTTCTTGCAGAGATGAATTGTAAAAAAAGTACATTTTTATAGGTTTGAAGTACTTCGTCCATCTCATTCTCACTTAAATGCGTTTGTAAATAGTCTCTAAAACGAATAGAGATGAGTTCCATCTCGTAGGTTTTGTTTTCAGAAGCATTGCCGTCCTGGCTGAATCCACTTTGCATTTGTGAAAACTGTGATTCTAAAAGAAGGAGTTCTTCTTCTGCACTTGAAATACTGAGATAATGTTCCACCTGTTCTGCTGTAGCAGAGTAAAGAAGTTGGCTAAATAAGATGATGATCAATAATTTCTTTTTATGACTCGACATTTAGTGCCTCCCTGCATTGAGTTGTTGACTCTTATCATAATCGCATTATAGCAAGTTTTAGGGCAACTTTTATGTTAATTTTTTACCTTTGATCAAGACAGCAAAGAACTTTATCGCCCAATATACAAACATCACGATCCAGGCGATAGCAGAAAGGTTAAAGAGGAACATCATGTCAAATCCCAGAGCAGCTGCAAAGGAGACCAGTACACGCAGAGTTACAACGACCTGTGTCCAGTAAAAAAGAAGGATTGTCCCTTTGTCAGCCTGCATGGTGTTCCCGGAGTGTCCAAGTGTTACACGTGTACCAAATCCGATAAGTATGGTCAATACAAATCCGAGAATAATAACATGTGTATCCAAAGCNAGGAAATATATGCCNCTTAGCAGGGTGATAAAGTTTGCTACGGCACCCAGGAAAAAGCCTACCGGTATCCAGTAGAGTGCAATGTGCAGTATCCAAAGCAGAGGGTTTGGATTTGGAAACTGAAGTTTCCATCTAAGAAGTTCTTTTCCTATGATATAAGCCAAGACCAGGTCAACGATAAAAGAAGAGTTGCTAAACGTACCTTCAAGCAGTATGTGAAATACCAGGAGAGAAAAGATGATTGGCAGCAGTTTTGTGTTCTTCTCTACCATAGAGTGAGAGAAGAAAGGTACCATACGTTGTGCCACAGAGAAGGTGAGTAAAAAGAGATAGAGATACACAGATATTTCTGTAGACAGACCCATAAGAGGTTTATAGAAAAATGCAGCGATAAGAAAGATAAAATGCGCAAGTAAGCCAAACAGCATAGAGGAGAGTATCCAGAAAATATCCTGTTTATCTTCCATCGTAGTGGTCTTATATATTTTTCTTAGTATCCAGACACCCATAAAATGCCCGATAAAAAGAATAAGCATACCGATCCCTGAAAATACAGGACTGACAAGACTTCCCAAGAGAAAGATGATAGAGCCCAGATAAAAAAAACCAAATACACGAATATAGCGTGTCTTTTTCAGTGCAGGAGTTGATGTAAACCGGGGAAAGGTTGTAAAGAGAAAAGCCAGAAATGCAGGCGTAAACATAAGATAAGTAAGTCCATATACATGAAATCCTGTAGCACTTACAGGAAGGTTTATGATGCCATTGTAAGAAAGAAAAAATATGATCATGATGACGATTGCATTGACAAAGGCTAAAACGAAGAAGGGCTGATGGGGTTGAGAGAAAAAAAAGTTATGTTGTGAATCTTCAGAAAATTGCATATGCATAAGTATTACCTTTTTTTATTATTATAATAGCAAAAATGTATCTAAAAAAAATTGATATAAAGCAAGAAAAATTCTTAATACATTTTATTTATAAAAGAGAATGTAACTATTCATATTTAGGTACAATAGTCATATAATACATATCTAAGGGTGTAAAATGAAAAATGAGCAGAACGACACTAAAAAGTTCAAACCTTTTGCCAATATATTGATCATTGCTATCATAACGATGCTCGGACTTGAACTGTTTTCTTATGTACTGTCACAAGGAGAGAGTCAAACACTCTCTTATAATCATTTTAAAAAGAAAGTTGAAGAAAACAGCATTAAAGAGATCTGGATAAATAAAGATCAGGTTGTGGCATCTCAAAAAGTTGACTTGGATAGAGAAACAGTTTATTTTAAGACGACACTTCCACCTTTTGAAGATAAAAACTTTTTAGCCTTGCTGGAAAAAAACCAGGTTGATATTCACTTCAAGTCTCAAAAAGAGTCAAACTTTTGGCTTATGTTTATTTTCTTACTTCCGCTTTTCCTTTTTTTAGGATTTATCCTTTATGGTTCAAAGCGCATCAAAGAAAAATTTGGGGGTATGGGTGGCGGTGCATTTGATTTTATGCNTACTTCTGCAAAAAAATATGCCAAAAAAGAGATCTCTGTCACCTTTGATGATGTAGCCGGTGTTGAAAATGCGAAAATAGAGCTTTATGAAGTAGTTGATTTTTTAAAATATCCGGAGAAATATGAAAGAATAGGTGCCAAGATCCCCAGAGGTATTCTGATGATGGGATCTCCCGGTACAGGTAAGACACTCTTGGCAAAAGCTGTCGCAGGAGAAGCAGAAGTGCCTTTCTTTTCTATCTCTGGTTCTGAATTTGTCGAAATGTACGTAGGTGTAGGTGCTGCAAGGGTACGTGATTTGTTCAAAAAGGCAAAAAAGGAAGCACCTTCTATCATCTTTATTGATGAGATAGACTCTGTAGGACGAGCCAGAGGAGCTGGGGTCGGTGGCGGACATGATGAGAAAGAGCAAACTCTCAATCAGATCCTGGCAGAGATGGATGGGTTTGAAACAGAAGGAAAAGTTGTGGTCCTGGCAGCTACTAATCGTCCTGATGTTCTGGACTTTGCACTTATGAGACCGGGAAGATTTGATAGGAAAATAACACTGAGCTTGCCCGATGTCCATGCAAGAATAAAAATTTTGAATATTCATA
>JGI24024J18818_10000580_pt1 | contig 14144 bp, 8 predicted proteins | sample Cruoilmetagenom2_FD_18818 | JGI IMG/M metagenome (IMG submission 18818) | reverse complement strand
TCTTCCTCAAAAGAAAAAATGGATAAAAGTGTATTTTTTGAACTGTTGGCATCAGGGGACCTACCAATAAAAGGAATGTTGTCTATATTGATACCAATACTTGAGAAAACAGATTTGACAGCTGAACCCCCGACATTTGAAAAAACAGATTGAGATATCGTACCGCCCATCATGTTCATCATATCATCTTCACTCAAGTCCTGGTCTGTGTGCTGGGCGTCAAAAAGTATCGTAGAGAGTATTCTCTTTCTACTCATACGCGGTATGGAAGAGAAGATCAGATTGGGACTTGACAGACTTCCTGTAACCTGTATAATGATCTCAGACTCCGTCGTCTTATACAGTGTAACAATATCAAGCAGGGGTTTGGCAGGATCTCCGGTAAAGTCTATGGCGCTTTTTTTGAAAACAAATTTCTTATTTTTAAAACGATACGATGAATCTTTCAATATCTCTACCGTTCCCAGAACAGAGACAGGGCTTTTAGCCGCCTTTTGGATCATGAGGTCAGCATTGACGTGAATGTCCGCCTCTGCTGTTTTATAGTGAAGCGGTTGTTCCGTATCGACTTTAACAGTAACAACTAAATTATCTTTGAATGGAGTGCTCTTTTTTTTCTTTAACTCCTCCGCACTCCTAATATCACTGTCAGAGGAAAAGGTTTTGATATCCATATCATAATGGATATCTCCTCCCAGGATCATGACCGTACCTTCAACAGCTGTTTGATTTCCTTCAAGTTTAGTATGAACATCCACACGACTTTTCAGATCAACTATTTCATGAGAAACATTAAGTGTATCGGCAAAGGCAAGGATCTCACCTTTTTTCGTTTCGATGTCATACTCCCCTGTCACTTTCAGCTCATCATTGATCCAAAGAGGAGAGATATCTACCTTTCCTTCTTTCAGCGTGATCACTGAGGGCTTTGTTGCAAAGATCTTCTGTGTATCAAAAGTAGTACGGTAGCTGTTTAAGGTCAGATTCGAATCGTAATACCCCAGCGAGATCATCGTATCATTCAAAATATGTTCTGTTTTGGCATCTGCTTGATACTTAAGCGTATTGGAGTTGAGTTTTAATGCTACATCTTTCATCTGTGTCAACACAAGAGAAACTTTGGCATCCCCATCCAGTGGTGGCACTTCAAACGCATAGATCGTAGAGATCTTTTGCAATAATCCCTCCAGCGAAGAAACGCTGTTTTCAAGAGATAACTCCTTCTCCACATTACCCTTGAACAAAAACTCTGCTCCACCCAGAACCATATTTCCCTCGAGGTTTTTATTTTCTGTATTAAATATGACCTGGGAGCTTAGCCCTTTAGATCTGAGATCCACCTGGTAAGCTTTTTCATCCATTGTCAGATCAGCTTCCAATGGACTGAGTGCATCAAGATTCAACTTTGGGCTAAATGTTCTCAGGAGTGAATCTTCAGGAAAAACCATTGTACTTCTGACCTTCAACACTTTGTCATAAAAGATGTCTGCATCAACAGTGGCAAGGTTGGATCTGAGCTTTGCCTTTGCAGTAAGAGGCATAATACTCCCAAAATCCAAAGGCACATGCACATCTACTGCCGCTTTGGAAGATTCGAGTGCTTCGGGAAGCGAAACCATCTCCTTTAGCTCAAGCGGCTGTTTCGTCGAAAGTGTGAGATCACCCGTCTTGAAATCAGCAGAGACAAATTTTCCTTTCAAAGCCTCAGAATCTAACTCTGCTTCCACACTTTTACTATCTCCCTCATAACTGATCTCCAGATCATTCAGAAGCTGAGTATAGTTGCTATCTATCCCCTCAAATTTACCTGGTCTTACCCTACCCTTATAATTCACTTCCCCTTCTTCAAGAGTCAATACATTTTCAAAAGTCAGCTCTTTTGCATAAGATGTCGAAATATTCCCTTCATTCTCTATCTTCAACCTACCTTCAGAGAGCACATAAACGATCTGGTTCTGCAAAGAGAGATGTTCCACCCTAAATGCACTCTCTTCTGGCTGACGTATCTCTTCGCCTTGAAGATCAAAATCAATAGTTATCTGCTTTTTATCAATTTTCATGTTCATACTTACAGGATCCATAACAGCCTCTTCCTGAGGCAGACCATATGTCTCAAAAAGTGCTCTGTGTGCTGTGAGACGCCCCCTGTTGTTAATATGGTTATCTTTGATCACCCCATGCTGTGCTAAAGAGACAAAACTGCTCACAGCATGCATGTCAACCTCTCCGCTCTGCGCAATATACGTAGCCATATTAAACTTCACATTCGTCGCATTCACTTCAGCACTTTCAACAAACAGGGGCGCATATGTCGCACTTTTGATCGAAAAGTCCAGATGTTTGACATAAAGATACTTTGGCAATAGTGGATTGACCGTATTGTTAATATCTACCTCTACGGTTTCAGATTTAACGGTTTGATTGTTTTCTATAGATCCATAAAGCTTTGCCAACGCTACCGTATCTACCTCCCTAACAGACAAGGAATCAATGGTGATCGTCTCATTTTCCAACTTACTGCGCGCAGAGATCTTAGTAAGGTTTGTATCCAGATGCATAGAGTATTCACCCACTTGTATGCTGTCAGCCTTACCGTCTATGATCCCATAGATATCAACGTATAAAGACCTTGCATTCACTTCTCCCTGATCTATGCTGATATCGGGATGATCATCAGGCTTGACTCTCAGCATAAAAGAATCAACCTCTACACTTTTGAGTAGCAAATGATCCCGTCCGGCCTTATAGTCCACTACTTCCGGTTCTACTTGTTCCACGATATCTTCATGTAAATTGATGGATATCATTTGTTTAATCACCTCAGGAAATGCAAGCGTATCTATCTCCAATATGCTGCATTTTTTGATCCTGAGTGCTTTCTTTTCCAGCTCTGCATTAAGCGCTATGGTCGTCACATTGGTATCAATAGCAAGAGAGAGGTCATCCATATTGACATACTTGCCATCGTAAACGATATCATCCCCATACAAAGAGATATCTTTGAACCCTATACCACTCTCATCAAAAGGATTCACAGTGACATTCAACTCTCCCACAGCTATGGTAACAGGGAGAACAAAAGTGCTGTTATCTTCTTTGGATTGCGTAGGAACAAAAGCCTTGACTGTTTTTTTGACAGTTTCAACATTCAGTCCTATGGCTTCCAAATGGGTAAGAGAGATCCTGTTAAAAAGGATAGAGGCTGGGTTCCAGCCTACATTTAAACGGTCAAGCAGTTTGTCATCTTTGAAGGTCAATGCTTCCACTTCAAGACCGGTAAGAAGTCCACCGGAGATCTTTTTATATCCAAATCCATACTGAGGAGCATATCTGTCTGCAGCCCACTGTATGGTTTGTGTTGAATTAAGTAAAAAAAGTACAGTAGCAAGTGTCAGTATAATGCAACTTAGAAGTACATACTTGATCCACTCAAAGACTCTTTTCAAAATGACTATCCTAACTAAAACTGGATTTTATAGGGTGAAACGTCCCATATAGATATCTTAGCAAAAAAGCACACTTTATGCAAAGAATAATATCAAAAAGTTGATACGGTTCATTTCCAAATTCAATAGAAATTTTTGATACAATATCAAAACGAGACATGATATAGATATTTTAAAGAAGGCCCTTAATGACCAGAAGCATACATCTTATTTACCTGATCACACTTGCTTTTTTCATGCACAGTACACTTTTTGCACAAGATCTCGAACCAAGACGATGGACCCCTTTACCTTCCGGAACCACGATATTGGGACTCACCTATGCGCACACTTCAGGTGATATAGGTTTTGATCCGGTTTTGGAGATAGAAGATGCCGAAGTCGAAAGAGATTTGCTTGTGATGAGCTATACACACTTTTTCACCTTCTCAGAACAACAAATGCGCTTTGATGCACTGCTTCCTTTAGCCAATGCCAAATGGGATGGACTGCTTAGAGGAGAACAAGCTGACCGACAACGTACAGGTATGTCTGATCCCCGTTTCAGGCTCTCTGTCAACCTGCTTGGTGCTCCTGCATCAGGGTTGGTAAAAGCCGATAACACAATAGTGGGTGCAGCGATAGCTGTAACTGTCCCATGGGGTAAATATCATGAAGACAAACTGCTCAATCTTGGCAACAATCATTATACTATCCGTCCACAGATCGGCGTAGTACATACCCGTGGTCCCTGGTCCTATGAGCTCACCGGTTCTGTCTTTTTCTTTACAGACAATGACCGTTTCTTTAATGGAAATAAATTAGAACAGGATCCTTTCTACGCTGCCCAGGCCCACATCATACGTGTATTTGATCCCGGGGTATGGGGTTCTTTGAGTGCCGGCTACGGAGAAGGAGGCACTACAAAAGTCAATGGCATAAGCAAAAAAGACAGACGGGACGGTTTCATCACTGCACTCTCTTTTGGTGTCCCTCTCACTGCTGCTCAAGGATTAAAGTTCAGCTATATCTGGTCAAAAACGAAAATACCCACTGAAACCAGATCAGAGCTAAATACCGTTACTATAGGCTGGTCTATCCGATTCTAAGATCTAAAAAGATCCTATTGAAAATACTTTTAGGTAGGTTAAATTAAGCCTGGGTTACAATAATAGATAATATTCCCAAAAAAGAATAAATGTGATCTTTTCTGCTCAGTTCTATAGGATAGTAAAAATAAGCAAGGAGAATCTTATGTGTAAAAAGAACAAACCTTTTACAGTATATTCTTTTTTCTCTGTTTTTCTATCTCTCATTTTAATTTTTTCAAGTATGCTTACTGCCAACGATCAAATACAATCTAAATCCACCATCACTCTTCCTATACAGGTAGATCTCAAAGTATTGGAAAATTACCTCAACAATTTGATCCCAATGTATTTAGCTGATATTGATGAAAGAAACAGGGTTTGCGTAAAACCCAAATCTTTTAAAACAAAGGGCATACCAAAATGCCGTATGCATGGGTATAAAATATCCTGCAAACACAGCTGGATAAAGATAAGAACTGTCCCCAAAATAAAATGTGATATCAGGGGATGGGTAAAAAGAGATGGTCGTATCACCGTAACGGGTCGAGGAGAAACATTGAGATTTGCATTCCCCATCAAATCCCAGGTCACGACAAAATCATATATACAGGAAACTGCACATGCCTCTGCGATCCTCTATGTAGATGCCACACCGCATATCAACAAAGACTGGTCCCTCTCCCTTGATCTTGCACACAATTACACCTGGTCAGTAAAGCCCACTATCATACTACTGGACTTCGTAAAAATAAATATTCAAGATAAAGTAGAACCAAAGATACACCAAAAATTAAATGAATTCGTCAAAAAAGTACCAGAACTTCTTGCAGACCTCAACATTAAAAAAAGAGTAAATACAGTATGGAAAGACATCCAGGAGCCTTTTAAACTTGATGTTGATTCAGAAACTTATCTTCTCTTCAAGCCCGAAGGTGTTTCTTGTTCCGGATTTAGTATCGTGGACAATTGTATCCGAACCACCATAAGCGCAAAAGGTAAAACACTCATACTGGTGGGAGAGCCCTCGGAGGATTGTCAGAAAACTGAGCTTTGTGACATCGGATCGATCCCCCACCAGGAAGGGAAGTTCACGATCCACCTTCCTGTCGCTGTCACTTACCAGGAGCTATTAGACATATCAAGCAAGAGGTTTAGGGAAGGATACTCCATTGATATGATCAAGAGTGTGTTACCTGGAGTGCTCAAAGTATCTCACCCCAAGATAGAAAAAAGCTCTGCCGGGAAAATACGCATCTCTGCACATATGAATTATGATAACCGCTCCCCATGGATAAGAAGCATTGATCTCTTTAACTGGTTTGATGTGGACGGTGAGATAACCTTTATAGCTGCACCAAGAATCGACAAACAAAGCAGATCTCTGGTGCTTGATCATTTAGTCTATGATTCAACAACAAGCAGCGATCTTTTTGATCTATTGGTCAACGCAGCACAAATGGAACCTCTGACCGCTTATGTTGCAAGCCTCATGAAGTTTGAATTTGGGGAAAAGGTCGATGAGAGTATCGTCAAGGCCAATGAAGCATTAAAAAACTTCTCAAAAGATGATATGAACCTCACTGCACGTTTAGAGATGGCTTCCATAGAAGATCTTATGATCAATGAGGAAGAGATCATGATCAATACAAAACTATCTGGAGTGGTCAATGCAAATATTGAGTTATAAAAGAGATACTTGCATGCCAGAGCCACTTTCGATAACACCTTTTTTAGTACAAATACACAAGGAGAGAAATTGAATAAAACAATTAAAAAAACAATTAAAAAATATGAAAATTTTAAAGATACATATAAATATGCATATGTTGGCATTCCAAAAGGTTTTGGAGGCATTAAAGAAGCATTTTATGGTACATTTGATACTTTTAACAAAAAATATCCTGATCTGCATGTAGAAAAAAAATATAAAACGCTTTTGTATGTGCATGGTTCATCAGGTTTGTATAAAGGTGACGTATATAGAAAGTATATAGTCGAAGAATTAGGATTTGTATTTTTTGCTCCTGACTCACATAGACTAAAAAACAGACCTGTTTATAAATCACCGGCAAAAGAAAAAGTATATATTGAAGTCCATAAAATAAGAGTATCAGAGATAGATTATAATTATAAAAAGCTAAGGAAGTTAAGCTTTGTAGATAAAAAAAATATCTTTTTAATGGGTAACTCTGAGGGTGGTCTGGCAGCAGCTATTTATACTCCAAAGAGGTTTAAAGGTCGTATAGTCACTGCGTTTTCATGTGAAAGTTCATACTTCTGTGAACACTTTAAACTCGGCTCCAAGAAAGATGAACCATTTTTAAACATCATTGGAACGCATGATGAATTTTTTGCCAAAGATGCCAAGCTCAATAAAGAGCATAAAGTAAGTGGAAACGGCATAGAGAAATTAAAAAATTATAAAAATGCCAAAGTGGTCATTTTGCCAAAAGCAAAACATGATCTCACGACAAACCTTTATGTTAAAGATGAGATTTTAAATTTTTTGAAGTTATGGAGTAGAGAGTAAACCTCTCTACTTTCATAAAAGTCTACACTGTCAAGTATTCTTTTGATTCACCATTTTTCTTCGCATATAAGCGATCTTATCCTGTAGAGGCAACTCTTTAGGGCAGTGGTCTTCACATCCCATGAGACTCATACATCCAAAAATACCATCATCATCACCGATCAGTTCATAAAAATCAGCATCTGTTCTTTCATCATAAGGATCAATGGAAAATCTGGCAACCCTGTTTAGTCCAACTGCACCGACAAAGTCTGGTCTCATTATTTTTGTTGCACAGGCAGCCACACATAAACCACACTCTATACATCTATCAAGTTCGAAAGTATCATACGCAACAGCGGGATCAATACGTCTTTCAACTTTTCCTATATCAGTACTCTCACTTGTATGGATCCAGCTNCCTACACGTTTACTCATATCATTCATCCATTTCCCTGTATTAACAGATAAATCTTTTATGAGTTCAAATGCAGGCATGGGCATCAAGTTGATCTTCCCGTTTTTATAATCTTTAGTTTGTGTTTTACATGCCAACTGAGGTTTCCCGTTAACCAGCATACCACAGCTTCCACATATACCTGCACGACAGACAAAATCATACGCCAGATCATGATCAAGCTTTTCTCTGATCGTTGAAAGTGCAAGAAAAAGTGACATTCCTGCTCTCTCTTTTATCTTATATTCCACCATTTTGGGTCTTGAATTTGAATCATGAGGATTATACTTCAAAATACTAATGGTTAATTCTCTGTTGTTTTTACTCATAGTCTGTCCCCTATTCTATAATTGATGGCTTTATATTCTCTTTGAAGTCTGTAAGGCATAATAGCGTCTTGGATCTCTATGCGGTCTTTACCTTTTTTAGTTAATTTTTCACGCATTTCATCAACCTCTTTTTGTCTGATCTGTGAATCTCCATGTTCTATAATATTACCTTTTTTACCATAGCCTCTAAAACCAGGAGGCAATTCCATTGTCATAATATCCAAAGGTTCATATTCTAATTGCGGTAATGTATCATCCTCATTTTCCCAATATGCAAGTGTTCTGGAAAGCCAGTTTACGTCATCTCTCTTTTCATAATCTTCTCTATAGTGGGCACCTCTGCTTTCTGTTCTGTCTCTTGCACCTTTGGCAACACAAAGTGCTATTTTTAACATTTTTGGTACCCTGTATGCTTCAGTCAATTCATCATTATGTATTTTATTTTTTGCTTTTACTGTGATTTTACTTGTCTTTAAATAAAGTTCTTCAAGCTCTGCAACAGCCTCTTTTAACTCAATACCATTTCTAAATACACCCACTTTATTATCCATAATATCTTGCATTTTTGCTTTGATCTCAAAAATATCTTCAGAACCGCTAAGTGTCAAAATACGATCTAGCTCAAGGTCTTGTTTTCTAATGGCTTCCTGCACATAATTTGTTGATATATTAATATCATTCTCTTTACAAAAATCTGCAAAATAGTTACCGATGATCATGCCTGACACCACTGCTTCACTGACTGAGTTCCCACCCAGTCTATTGAAGCCATGAAGATCCCAACAGGCTGATTCACCTGCAGAAAAAAGACCTTTTAATTTTGTGGATCCTGTCCTGTCAGTGCGAATTCCCCCCATCGAGTAGTGTTGTGCCGGGTGAACAGGCATCCAACCAGCAGGCCCTTCATCAGCCGGATCAATACCGTTGAATGTAATTGAGATATCCTGCACATCTCTTAAATTTCTTTCTATATGTTCTCTGCCAAGAATAGAGATATCAAGCCATACATAAGACTCCTTACCATCACCAATACCTTTACCTTTTTTAATGTGTTCCATCATGCGTCTTGCAACAACATCTCTTGAGGCAAGCTCCTTCTTCTCAGGCTCATAATCAGGCATAAATCGATGCCCGTCTTTATCTCTTAAAATACCACCGTCTCCACGACACCCTTCGGTCAGTAAAATTCCAGAGGGCACGATAGGTGTGGGATGAAATTGAACAGCTTCCATGTTCCCCAGCGGCACTTTACCTGTCTCCAGTGCAAGAGCATGCCCTATTCCCTCACAAATGACAGCATTGGTGGTAGTCCTGTATATTCTTCCATAGCCACCCGTTGCGATCAGAGTACCTTTAGCAACATAAGCACTGAGTTCTCCGGTGATCAGATCACGCACAACAGCCCCATAACACCTGTCTCCTTTATGGATGAGTGATATAGCTTCTTTTCTATCTTGTATTTCTATATCTCTTTTGATCGCTTCATTTGCTACACCAAATAACATAGAGTGACCTGTTGCATCACCTGTATAGCATGTTCTCCATTTTTTAGTTCCTCCAAAATCTCTTGAATGAATCAATCCATTGGCATCCGGATCTTCTTCGATAGTTGTCTCTTCAGCATTTATAATAGCTGTTCTTGAACCTTCTGTGATACGTGTCCACGGAACACCCCAGGATGCCAATTCACGAATTGCTTTTGGTGCAGTGTTCACAAACATTCTTGCTACTTCCTGATCACAACCCCAATCACTCCCTTTGACCGTATCTGAAAAATGTAGATCTTCATTNTCTCCCTGGCTCATCTTGGAATTTCCAAGGCTTGCCTGCATACCACCCTGTGCCGCTGCCGAGTGAGATCTTTTAACAGGNACCATACTTATCACTGTTACATTCAACCCTTTAGCACTTGATGCCACTGCAGATCTAAGACCAGCCAAACCACCNCCGATTATCAATGCATCACAATAATGTATATTCATGACAATACCACCTTAAAATACGTTGTTGTCACACAAGAAGTATGTGTTTTATCTATAGGTTTTTCTAACGATTTGTTTTCAAGACCGATCTTAATAAAAGCAGCCAAACTTAAAATACCCAGGGTAAGCATGAAAACTGTTAATACATGTTTGTAAAATTTTAGTTTTTTACGTCCCTTTTTCGGTGTATCTCCTAAAAACCAACCCCATTTCAGTGCCAATCGGTAAAGACCAATGGCACCATGAAATTCAACTGCGAGTAAGAGTAGCAGATAAAGTGGCGCCATCCATTCCAAAGCCATTCGCCCTGCAGAAACATCCGCTGTGATTACAGGATGTGTTATAATGATATAGAGATGTACTGAACCTAAAAAAAACATTGCAAAGCCCGTAAAGACTTGGATAAACCACATTTTTGTATCAGGGTGATCCATCATATGGGCATGTGTTATAGAGACTTTATATTGTCGATAATTACTAGGGAATTTTCTTAGTGCAACACCTGCATGTATGATAAATATTAAAAGAACCATCCCACCTACGATAGATACCATCATAGGATTGTCACTAAAAATGAAAGGTAATTCCATAAATTTGGCGATCATATTGAAAAACTCTTTGCTTATGAGAATAGTTGAGATAAATATCATATGTCCTACCATAAACAGTGCCAATAAACCTCCTGTTACACTTTGAATATAATCAAGCTTTGCAGGTAGCCTACTCTTACGTCCATCTGTCTGTACACCAGTTAAACTTTCAATTGCATCTAACAAGAAAACTCCTTTAAATAAGTTGTATAAAGAGAGAAATATCCTATAAAGAAGTGATCAATCTTTACCTTTTAAATGATAATGTAATCTAATGTAATGTTAGTGAAATGTTATATATAATTATTAATTTAACTTTATATGATTTATAATAGAGGTGAGATTTTGAAATAGAAGAGCAGAGAAAAGTTTCTCTACTCCTCTAAAAGAAGTTATTTTTTAGCTTTAGGTTTAAACACTTTTGCCACTTCTTCAGCATACTGTAACTCAGATGTAATACCAACACATGAACAATTTATCTCACTTAGTACATAGGTATCTTTACCATCTTTATCATAATCCATGATGTAATCCATCGTCCATAACAGTGGATAGTTCTGTCCTGCTAAAAATGGTCTTATATTCTTTTTTAAACCATCCATTGTTATCTTCATCACATCTTTCCATTTTGGATCTTCCGGAGACTCATACTTATATTTTGCACCAGAGAAAAGTGTCGCAGAGAACTCACCCTCTTGAGGTTTTTTGTGGACTATAGAAACTGCTTTATCATTCACAAGCAAAACTCTGATCTCACCTTCAGAGATTCTCTCCAAATATCTACAACCGACAAATCCGGCTTTACCTTGAAAGTAGGCTGCATTTTCATCATCTTCTTCAAAGTTTACTTTAAACTTGAGTAAGAACTCATCTATATCATGATAATAAAACTTTTCATTATTAACCGCTTCTACTGAGAAGATAGAACCATCATCTTTTTTAGAGACAAGGTAGACACCCTCACCTGTTGAACCATAGTTTGTTTTAAGAACTCTAATACCATACTTGTCCAAATCAGCCGGAAACTTACTCACGAAGTCAGTATATGTATGGTAGAAATAGGTATCATCATCACCAAGTGGTGTTCCTTTTAATTTTGCAAGGATATCTTTAAAATCTAAATTGATCATAACATCTGGATGGGTATGAATCTCTACACCTGCAATAGAAAGTGCTTTCAAGAATTGAAAATATTCATCCACTTGTTTCAAATTACCCGGGTTAATTCGACTAATAACTGCATGAGCATTCTCTTTTAAATACTCTAAAAGTTCATATTTTCTTTTAGGTGTATAAAAAACAATCTCTCTATCTCTTCCTGTAACCTTTTGTATTTCCCTTAATATTGGTTTTGAATCAGGTCTAAAACCATCGAAACCTTTATCTGTCCCTTTACCATACTCTATTATAAAAATTTTATCTTGCATCTTCTCTCCTTGAGGTTATAGTTTTAGATAATACAAATGAATGAATTACGCTATTGAGTCAAATTGTACATGCAAAAAATGTAAGAGTTGTGAAATAAATAAAAAATTATGCAGAAGGAAAAGATAAAATAAAACATGCTCCGTTTTTCTCATTTTGAGCGTAAAGACTTCCTTTCATTTTCTGTTCCATGATGAGATGAGATATATACAATCCCATGCCTGTACCACCTTTTTGATGCTTGGTACTCACATAGGGTTTAAATATATCAGATAATATAGCAGGGTCTATCCCCCCACCATTATCACAGAAACGAAGTACAACTTCATCTTCCACTTTAGCTAAAGAGATATCAATATATCGATCTGTATCCGTAATCTCAGAGAGGGCATCTTTGGCATTGATAAGCAGGTTGAGTATAACTTGTGCAAACTCACTGGCAGATGCCTTTGCAAAAAACTCTTCGGGATTGGCGTCTATCTTCACATCAATATGATGATAATCAAGCCCCGCAGAGACAATATTGATCGCTTGTTGCAGGACCAAAACAACATCAAAACGCTCCACACTCTCATTGGGTGTAAAAAACAGTCTGAAATCATCAATGGTCTGTGACATATATTTGATCGTCTCATTGCCATTCATGATCTTCTTTTGAAGATAAGTTTCATCAAGTTCGCCAAATGCCTGTGCTGACTCTAGATTCATAAAAATCCCACCCAGTTGTGCCAGTGGCTGACGCCATTGATGGGCAATATGCCCTATCATCTCCCCCATCGAAGCGAGTCTGGATTGCTGCATCATCAAGTACTCCTGGTCTTGACGCAGCTGGACCTCTTCTCTAATTTCATCTTGAAGCTGCTGTTTCATCATCTCATGCTCTGTCACATCTTTGGCGATGAGTTTAATATATCGACTGTTTATATTTTTAGACAATGTCCCTGAAAATTCAAAATTACGTCCATCCACCACAGCAGAAAAATACTCGATCTGCCCATTTTTTTCCAGTGCAGCATACAAACTTTTCCAACGCATTCCCAGTAATACCTCAGGTGACTGTTCCAACAACTCCTCTCCAAAGTGTTCCCGTGCTTTACGGTTGATCCAGTGGATCACCTGTTGATCAACACCGTCAAATATCTCAATAATCGGTTCAGGAAGCAGATCCATAATCTCTTTGGCATGTCGTAACTTTATCTCTAACATTCGAGCAACATTGCCCTTAACATGCTTGAAAATATCCCTATTACTTAACAGCGCACGCATACTGCCATTTGGTTCTCGTACTAAAACTCTTCTTATATCAGTACTGCGCATTAAAGCTATCGCTTCAGTAATTGCATCTTCTGTAAAAACAGACAATACAGGAGAAGACATGAGTGTCTCCACTGCCTGATCTAATTCTATCCCATGATATCCTGCCGTAAGGATATCTTTTTCTGTCACAATACCCACAGCTTTTCCCAATGCATCTGTCACGATCACTGAACCCACTTTGGCATGGCGCATCAATACGAGGACATCATATAAGTTTGTTTCAATTACTACAGAGATCACACGGGCATCAGACGCTAAAAGATCTGCCACTTTAAGATCAACTTTGTACACATCTTTGTCGAGAAAACTAAGTAGATCTTCCTGAAGCACTATACCACAATAGACTCCGGCATCATCTACCAACACCAAACGACGGATATTATTGGTAATGATCAGATCAAATGCAGCTTCCATCGGACGGTTCTCATGCGCTGTGACGACAGGACTACTGGCTATAGTCCTAACCGGCTGCGTTAGATCAGCTCCTTCTTCAAATAATGGAAGCAATAACCCCTCTGTCACCACAGCAACAGGGCGACCACCATCAAGTAAAACAACTGAACCATCTTTATTTCCCAGCATCGCAGCCATAGCATCACCGATAGTCGCTGTTGCTTCGATGGAAAAACCCTTTTTATGCGAGATAGAAGTGAGGCTACTCATACAATCGATATCCAATAGCACTAATGTTTTTAATGATCTGTGGGTGACTTTTTTTACGCAAATTACGGATCTGTGCACGTACCGCATCTTTACTCATCAGACTATCTGGCCAGATCTCGTATTGTAATGCTTCGTAAGAGAGTGTATGGTGTGCATGGGCAATGAAATACTCCAGTAGTTGCATCTCTTTACGTCGCAATATCACAACTTCCCCTTCTTGAAGCAGTGCCTTACGTTCAGGATCATAACTAAACCCTTCTCCTAGATCAACCTTTTGCGATACCTTCCTGTCATCATATTCATCAGCGGCTTTCCCCAGTGCTTCCATTAACTCCATACTCGTTACCGGTTTAACC
>JGI24024J18818_10000575_pt1 | contig 14191 bp, 15 predicted proteins | sample Cruoilmetagenom2_FD_18818 | JGI IMG/M metagenome (IMG submission 18818) | reverse complement strand
GTTCTCTCCTCACGTCGTGAGGACAGTGTACAGAATTGAGCTGTGAGCGGTGAGCTATGAGCGATGAGCGATGAGCGGAAGGGCGTGGCCTCGCCGGGTAGGGGCTACCCAGTACTCAGTACTCAGTACTCCGCCGAAGGCGTCTCAGTATCCGTCTGCACCGAAGCGGAGATCTCTGGCGTAGAGCCGGCCGTCGTCCTCGTCGGCTTCGAAAATCACACGCTGGCCTTGGCGGAGCATGCGGAACATGGAACCGTCGAGCGAGCCGGGACGNAGGTAGACCTCGGAGCGGTCATCGTCTCGCATGATCACNCCAACCCCGGACTTGGGGTCGTAGACCTTGACGAAACCCTGCACGGTGTCAGACCTTTTCGATCTTGCCGGCCTTGATGCACGACGTGCAGACGCGAATGCGCTTGGAGTTGCTTCCGTCGCGAACGCGAACCCGTTGGATGTTGGGGAGCCACCGACGACTGGAACGCTTGTGGGAGAAGCTGACCTGCTTGCCGAACCACGGTTCTTTGTCGCAGATCTCACACCGATATGACATGTGGGGGGAACCTCCTGAGGTGACATGGGAGGCTAGCAGTCTCTCCGGTACAACGATCTTGCATCTCCGAAGCGCCATCATGGTGTCGTGAGCACCAGCAGCGACCAGACCCCGGGGCGATCACTCGCGTACTTGCTTGGCGACGTGCCGATCGATCGAGTTAAGGGCGTGGGCCCCAAGACGGCGAAGAAGTTGACCGATGCCGGCATCGGGTCGGTCGGACAGCTGCTGCTCCACGTTCCCCGCCGGTACCTCGACCGTTCGCAACTCTTCGATCTGTCGTCGGTCCCGCTTGGCGAGGAGGTAACGGTCGGCGGTGTTGTGCAGCACGTCTCCAGCCGAAGGATCTCGGGGAGACGAACGATGATCCAAGCGACGATCGGGGACGGAACGAGCAGCCTCAAAGCCCTCTGGTTCAATCCGTATCTGAGGATCCGGGAGGGCGAGGAGGTAGCGCTGTCAGGGAAAGTAGAGAGGTTCGGACGGTCCCTTCAGATGAAGTCTCCGGATCTCGACCGGCTCGGTGATGAGGATTCGCTCGTGACGGGGCGAGTTGTCCCTGTGCATCCGAGCGTCGGACGGTTCACTCCATTCAAGTTCCGCGCAGCCATAGACAACGCGTTGAGACGCTCGCGGCCGATCACGGAGGTCGTCCCTGGGGAGATACTGAGGCGACTGGGTCTCATCGGTCGGGACGAGGCGTTCTCGAGTGTTCACTTCCCACAGGACACCGGGGATGCCCACCGTGCTCGCCAACGGCTCATCTTCGATGAGTTCCTCCGCATCCAGATGGCCCTCAAGGCACGGGCATACGATGACTTTGAATCGCAGAAGGGTGTGTCCAACTCGGTGAAAGGCGATCTGTATCACCGATTCGTCACAGCGCTTCCGTACCGACTCACGGCAGACCAGGACAAGGTGATCGAAGAGATTCTCGTCGACATGGAGAACCCCAAGCCGATGCACCGACTCCTGCAAGGTGAGGTCGGGTCAGGGAAGACGGTCGTGGTTGTGATCGCTCTGCTCACGTCTGTCGAAAGCGACCACCAGGGAGCCGTGATGGCGCCGACCGAGGTACTTGCAACGCAGCACTACCTCGGAACCGAACTCGCTCTGAATGACGCCGGTCTTGCGCCCCCGATCCTGGACATCGGTGAGAGCGACACGCCGTCGCTTTTCCACACCGAGTCGTTGACCACACGAGGCGTGCGAATCGGACTCTTCACCGCCGGCAGAGTGACAACGAACTTCGTGTTCGGCGACATCCCGCGCACCAAAGGCCTCGAATGGCTCAGGGACGGGACCATCGACATCGCGTTCGGCACGCAGGCGTTGATCCAGTCCGACGTCGAGTTCCATTCCCTCGGCATCGCAGTGGTCGATGAGCAGCACCGATTCGGTGTCGAGCAACGGGTCGTGCTTCGGGACAAGAACGATGGCGAAGGTGTCCCCGATCTTCTCCTGATGACGGCGACGCCGATCCCGCGGACGCTCGCGATGGCCGCGTATGGCGATCTGAGGCTCTCGACGATCGTGGAGATGCCGTCCGGCCGCACCGACGTCCTGACGGAAGCGATCCCTGAGTCCGCTGACACGGAGATCGATCGGCGCATCCTCGACACGGTGGGTGATGGGAGGCAGGTCTTCGTCGTCTGCCCTCTCGTCGACGACTCCGACAAGATCGACGCGAGNTCCGCGACNGCTGAGTTCGCAAGGCTCAAGGCGGCNCTCCCAGGTGTTCGGTGCGAATTGATCCACGGTCAGATGAGATCCGACGACAAAGCGGAAGTGATGCACAGGGTCAGAGCCGGTGACGTCGACGTCCTGGTATCGACCACGGTGATCGAGGTCGGCATCGACGTGCCGAATGCCACGCTCATGGTGATCCGCAACGCCGATCGATTCGGTCTGAGCCAGTTGCACCAACTTCGAGGGCGCGTTGGGAGGGGGGAGTATTCCGGTGCGTGTCTACTGGCGGCCGATCCGACCACTCCGGATGGCGAACGACGGATCGAGGCGATGGTCGAATCGAATGACGGATTCGAGCTTGCGAAGATCGATCTCGAGATCCGTGGTCAGGGAACCGTGTTCGGCGGCGCACAGTCGGGTGCAGCCGATCTGCGTCTGGGGGATATCCTCCGTGATCACAAGCTCTTGACGAGTGCACACGATGTCGCTGAACAGGCCGTGAAGGCTGATCCGAACAGCCCGTTTGTCGACGCCGTGATGCACGAGGCTGCCATGCTGTTCGGCGATTCGGCAGAATGGCTCACGAGGAGTTGAGATGAGGATCATCGCGGGAGAAGCGAAGGGGCGTCGTCTTGCGGCGCCGCGTTCCGGCACNCGGCCGTTCACCGGTCGGGCGAAGGAGGCCGTGTTCTCCTCGCTGCACAGCCGGGTCGGTGGCGCTGCCGTGCTCGATCTCTTCGCCGGGAGTGGATCGCTCGGGCTCGAAGCCTTGAGCCGGGGAGCAGAGTCTGTCGTTTTCGTCGAGCAAGACCGCGACGCGGTAGTGGTACTCGCTGCCAACGTCGACACTGTCGACCTCGGTGGAACGATCGTGCGACGCGACGTCACAGCCTTCCTGCAGCGTGACGGTGGTACGTATGACCTCGTCTTCGTGGATCCACCGTATGCGTTCGAAGATCGGGAGGTTGAGAGGGTCCTGGCGCTCATCTCTCGCCGGGTATCCGACGAGGGAACGGTCGTGCTCCACCGACGATTTGGGGGAACGGCACCGGAATCCGATAACCTACGGTGCACGGACCGGCGACGGTACGGTGACAGTGAGATCTGGATCTTCGAAAAGGAGCAGTTGTGACGGTGGCGCTCGTCCCGGGTAGTTTCGATCCGCCGACAAACGGACACCTCGACGTCATCGAGCGGTCTGCGGGCATCTTCGATGACGTGGTTGTCGGAATCATCAAGAACCCTTCGAAGACCTACCTCTTCGATGAAGCCGANCGGACCGTGATGCTCACCGACCTCTGCGCTGATTGGAAGAACGTCCGAATCGGGTCGTTCGGTGGACTCCTCGTCGACTATGCAGAGCAGGTTGATGCCGACGTCGTCGTCAAGGGATTGAGGGCGATCACCGACTTCGACTACGAGTTTCAGATGTCGCAGATGAACCGCCACCTGTCCGGGATCGTCACGCTGTTCGTGGCGACGAAACCTGAGTACGGCTACTTGTCGTCTTCGTTGGTCAAGGAGGTGTACCGCCTCGGTGGAGCGGTCGATTCCCTTGTACCAGCGAGCGTGGCGGCCGCGTTGAAGGAGCGTTACGCATGACCATGGAACATCCCGACCATCCGCAACCGCCGCCGCCCGTTCCCGGTCGGCTTCTCGACTCGATCGAGAACCTCATGATCGAGATCGAGAATGCGCGGCAGGTGCCACTGTCGAGCAGCGTGATGATCAACCAGGATGAGATTCTCGACGAGCTTGCCGGGATTCAGAGCTCTCTACCCGAGGAGCTCCGTGCGGCGCGCTGGATGGTNCGCGAGCGCGAGGCCTANATCGCTCGAACGAACGAGAAGGCTCGGGAGGTGCTCGCCGATGCGAAGCGTCGGTCCGAGCAGATGGTCGAGGAGTCCTACATCGTCCAGGAGGCGGTCGAGGAAGCGAACACCCTCGTTCGCAACGCCGAATCCGAAGCCAGGAGGATCCGCCTCGAATCGGAGGACTTTGCCGAACGACATCTCGCGGAAGCTGAACAGGTACTCGCTGAACTCCTCCGCTACGTGACGGAGGCCAGGGCGGAACTCCACCGGACGCTGCCGGCGCAGCCGGAAGCCCCAACAAGTCAGTAGTCCGTACTCAGTAGTCCGTAGTCCGTACCGAGTACCCCGCTGTCGGTAGGAAGAGATATGAGCCCCATGATTCCCAACCATCGTCCTATACGGAGTACGGAATACGGACTACGGGATACGGTTTCCTCATGACTCGCTCGCCGTTTCTCGTTGACGTTTCTGATCTCCTGGGCCGGGATGTTCCTGCTCGCTCTGTCGTCATCGACGTTGTCGTTGACTGGGCGATGGAGATGAGCAAGATCCTGGCGGAGCCATCTCTGCTCGCAGAGCTTTCGGTCGGACCGATTCCCGGAGGAATCCTCGTGCGAGGAGAGGTCTGCTACGCCGTCGAACACACGTGTCGGCGGTGTCTCACCGACTTCATCGATGACGGCTGTAGCCCGGTCGCCGGACTGTTCGAGGTCGATCCGGGTGAGGACGCATACGCTATCGAAGGCACCACGATCGACCTTGAACCCTTCCTCCGCGACGAGACACTGCTCGGTCTTCCGCTGCTCCCCGTCTGCGAGGAATCTTGCGAGGGAGTTGTGACTACAACAGGAATAGACTTGAATACCGACCCCCCGGGCGATTCGGACGACACCGGCTCACCGTTCGCTGTGCTGCGCGACTTTCTCCCGCCCGAGGACTGACGAAACAAACGAGGTTCCCTGATGGCCGTCCCAAAGAAGAAGATGTCGCGGTCCCGCACCCGCAGGCGCAAGGCGCAGTGGAAGGTGTCCAGCCCCACATTGGCCACGTGCGCACAATGTGGCGCCAAGCACATTCCGCACCGCGTGTGCCAGGAGTGCGGTAGCTACAACGGCCGCGAGATCATCGCAGAAGTCTGACAACGCGATGGCGAGAGTCGTCGTTGATGCGATGGGTGGTGATCACGCCCCAGGTGAGATCGTTCGCGGCGCGATCGATGCAGCGGTCGCAGGTGTCGATGTTGTGCTCGTCGGCGATCGATCTCAGATTGCCCCCGTCCTCGAGCAGTTCGATGCAGACCTACCCGTCGTTCATGCAGGCGAGGTCATCGAGATGCATGAGGATCCGGCGCGCGCCGTGCGCCAGAAGAAGGATTCCTCGATCATGGTGGCCGCTCGCCTTGTCAAAGAGGGCGAAGCCGAGGCTGTGATCTCCGCCGGTTCGACCGGCGCGGCCCTCGCAGCGGCTGCGTTCGTGATCGGACGGCTCAAAGGTGTCTCGCGACCGGCAATCGCCTCTGTATTCCCTTCTCGAGAAGTCGTGCTGGACGTTGGCGCCAATCTCGACGTCAAGCCTCTCAACCTTGCCCAGTTCGGCGTGATGGGGAGTGCGGTGGCGAAGGTCTTTCTCGATATCGAGGAACCAGCAGTCGGCCTGCTCAACATCGGTGAAGAAGCAGGCAAGGGGAGGGAGCTCGAGAAGGAGGCCTACCCGCTTCTCGCCGAATCTGAAGGGATCAATTTCGTCGGAAACGTCGAAGGTCGCGACCTCGGAAGGAACCGTGCTGACGTCTTCGTCACCGACGGATTCACCGGGAACGTCCTCCTCAAGACCGGTGAGGGCACAAGCCGCGTGATGTTCCGGTATCTCCTCGAAGCGATGCAGCCGGAGAAGTATCAGGCGGCGCTCGCCGAGCTCATGCCGGCATTCATGGAGCTTCGCCAGATGATCGACCCCGAGAGCACAGGAGGGGCCCACCTTGTCGGCACGAAGGGTGTCGTAGTCATCGCCCACGGGGCAAGCTCACACCGTGCGATCGGCAACGCCGTCGTCATGGCATCTGAAGGTGCCGAGCACGGCCTCGTCGAATTGATCGCAGACGGCATCGGGCGCGCTCGCGGATGAGCGGCATGGTGCCCGAATCTCGAGACGCCGCCGAGTACCTCGAAGCAGCGCTCGACTACCGGATCGACAACGACGCCCTGCTCGTCACGGCACTGACCCACGGCTCGTACGCCTCGGAACATCCGGGTGCGGCCGACTACCAGCGACTCGAGTTCCTCGGTGACGCCGTGCTCGAGGTCACCGTCACGCGATACATCTACGAGCACTTCCCAGAAGCGACCGAAGGTGAGATGACGCTCATTCGAGCGGGTGTCGTGGCCGAACCTGCTTTGGCCTCGGTCGCACGCGAGTGGGGCATCCCGGGGCTGGTCAGGCTCGGTCGTGGAGAAGAGACCACCGGGGGCAGGAACAAGAACTCGATCCTCTCCGACGTTGTCGAGTCGCTATTGGCCGCCGTGTATCTCGACGCCGGTATCGAGCGAGTGGAGCAGATCGTGCACAGGCATTGGGCCCCGATGATCGCCGAAAGGGCAGGGACTCCAGGAGGCCGCGATCACAAGACCCGGCTGCAGGAGGTGCTCGTCGCAGACGGGCGGGACGTCGACTACGCCGTCACTGAGACCGGGCCACAGCATGCCAGGCAGTTCACGGCGACGGTCCGGTCGTCTGGCGAAGACCTGGCAATCGGAACCGGCACGTCGAAGAAGCGGGCAGAACAGGATGCAGCGAAGTTCGCCCTGGAGAGGCTCGCCGGTACTCCGTAATCCGTATTCCGGAGTCCGTATCGGCCTTGCTGGTAGCTCGTAGCTGGCGACCGGCGTCTTCCCATAACTCCAACCATGTAATTCGCGCTGGTATGCTCGTGAACTGTGCTGCTGAAGAAACTCACTCTCGTTGGCTTCAAGTCGTTCGCCGACCGAACTCGCCTCGAATTCGATGCCGGGGTGAACGTCGTGGTCGGACCGAACGGTTCGGGCAAATCCAACCTGCTCGATGCCATCGCCTGGGTGATGGGGACACAAGCGACCAGCGCGCTTCGCACCGAGAAGATGGAAGACGTCGTGTTCGCAGGAACAGCGACGCGACCGGCCGTGTCTCGTGCCGAGGTGTCGCTCACTTTCGACAACAGCGATGGATTCCTTCCGATTGATCTCAACGAGATCACCATTACTCGCCGGCTCTATCGGGATGGGACCTCTGAGTACGAGATGAACCGGACAACGTGCAGGCTCCTCGATATCCAGGAGCTGCTGTCCGACGGTGGCGTGGGGCGACATCAACACGTTCTCGTCTCCCAGGGACAGATCGGTTCGGTCCTCATCGCTCGACCGGATGAGCATCGCGCTGTGATCGAGGAAGCAGCGGGAATCACCAAACACCGGAGTCGCCGTGACCGGGCGATCCGCAGACTCGGTTCGACCGATCAAGACGTCGACCGCCTCAACGACATCCTTTCCGAGAAGCGCAGGGCACTTCGGCCTCTGAAACGACAGGCGAATGCGGCAGCCCGGCACGGATCGGTCAAATCTGAAGCGAAGGCACTCCGACTCTGGCTCGGTGGCGAAGCCATCCGTGATCTCCGATCCCGGGATCTGAAGGCCACGATCGAACACCGAACCCTCTCCGAGACGCTCGAGACCGATGGAGCGACGCTGGAGGGATTGTTGGTCGAACTCACGGGGCTCCGATCCTCCGCAGGCGACGTGGGGGCGGCACTCGAACGCGACACCACAGCGGCGGCGCGTCTTGAAACGGTCGTCGAACGTTTGCGACGGTACGGGCTCGTAGCGCGTGAGCGTCGGGTCGGACTCGAGAATCGAATCGAAGGTGCCGAAGAGCGGCGCGACGATCTGACCCGTGAAGAGAGCGAACTCGCCAACGGTATCGACGAAGCAACCGATGCTGAACTCCGCCTTGGTGACGAAGCGGAACGGCGATCGGTAGCGCTGCAGGCACTCGAGGATGAGGAGCGGGCGCTTGCCGAACAAGTGCAACTTCCTGCCGAAGGACTCGTTGCCAACCTTCGTGGCGACCTGAGGGCGCTTGAGAACGCGTCACAACGCGACGGTCGAGAGCTCGACTCGATCCGAGCACGTCGGAACGTGGTCCTCGACCGACTCGAAGAAGAGACCGTCGAGAGTGTCGAACTGAACCGATCGATTCAGCGGGCCGATTCCGAAGTCACCTCATCACAGCGCACTTACGAAGAGGCCAAGGATCACCGAACCGACGTCGAGGGGAAGTGGGAAGACGCCGATCAGCAGCACACCGATGCTCTGCTGGCCGTCGCCGCAGCCGAGGCACGGGTCGAAGCGCACGAAGCGGCAATCGCAGGCATCGGAGATCCAGCCGCCCGAACGATGACGGAGGATCGGAACGGCGTCTTGGGAGTCGTCGCAGCATCCCTGGATGCTCCTGCGGATCTTGCAGACGCCGTCGACCGGGCCCTCGGTTCATGGGCCGACGCCTTCCTCACCGTCGACCGGGACACCATCCGCGACCTCACCGGTGATCTCAAGTCAAGCGGACTGGGAGGGGTCTCGCTCGTCAGTCCGCAGCCATTGGCCGACGTCCCCGCGCGTGCAGCGGCCGCTGAACTCGGACTGGATGCCCTCGTCGATCTCCTCGGGGCGAATGCCGATCGCGAGATCGCAGAGGCGCTCCTCGGAGACGTCGTGTTCGCCGCGGGATGGGAAGCCGCATGGCGCGTCGTTGAACGGTATCCAGAACTCAGGGCAGTGACCCCAGAGGGTGACGTGATCGCCGCATCGGGGATGCACATCGCTCAGCCGGACGGGACAGGGTTCGCTGCGCTTGAGGCGGCTCGCGTGCAACTCGAGATCGGCGAGCGCGAACGCTCCCGGACCGAGAGTCGCCGGACTGCGGCCCGCCGCGATTTCGAAACGGCTCGAAGGATCGAACGAACCGCACTCGACGATCTCGAAGCGCTCGAGGCCAGGATCGCCGGTCACACCGAGGCGCTGTCCCTGATCGGCCGTGCCAGGGCCGAGGGTGAGTCCGAACGTGAGCGACTCGACGTACGAACCAAAGCGCTCAGGGAAGCCGAAGCCGCACGAGAGGAACGCATCGCAGAGGTGCGCGAGAGGGTCGCGGAACTCGAAGGTGAAGAAGCGGTTCGGCAGGCCGCATGGGATGCGCTCAATCGACGTCGCGAGGAAGTGGCTGCCAGGAGAGACGAAGCCCGCCAACGACGGGAAGAATCAGCCTCGCAGCTTGCAGGAGTCGCCGAGCGCAGAGCCTTGCTGCAGCGGAGATTGGATCGCGTCAAGCTGGAGCTGGGTCAACTCGACCTGCTTCCAGAAGACGATCCCCGCATCGATCGACTGTCCGAGATCGAGGAACGGGCCACACGGGTGACCGCTCTCGCGCAGCAACACATCACAGCATTGCGCGATCGTCAACGGTCACTCCGACTCGAAGTCGGCGACGTCTCGGAAGCCCTCGGCATCGCTGAGGAGCGACGCGAGGAGCTTGAGAACTCGATCTCAACGGCGAAGGAGCGGCTCGCGATCCTTGCGGTCGAACTGGCCGAGACCCGGGTCCGGCTGGAGTCGAGTGAGGAAGGACTGCGACGAGACGCAGATGCATCGGTCGACGAGGCTCTCAGCGCACCCCGCCCGGAGCTTGACGAGGCAATCGTTCCGTCGGAGCGACTCGCCAGCCTCGAAGCCGATCTTCGGAGGATGGGTCCCATCAATCCGCTGGCGGCAGCCGAGTACGAAGAACTTGCAGGCGAGGTAACGCTCCTCGATGAGCAACTCGCCGATCTCGACGAATCCCGCAGCGAGCTGAGGAAGGTCATCACGGCACTCGACGAAGAGATGGCAAGCCTGTTCATGGTCGCGTTTGAGGAGATCTCTGCGCTGTACCAGGAGAACTTCGCCCTGGTATTCCCGGGTGGACAGGGCCGGCTCCGCCTCACCGACCCGGACCATCCACTCGAATCAGGCGTCGAAGTCGAGGCACAACCTCATGGGAAGAAGGTCGGCAGACTCGCCCTCCTCTCCGGTGGAGAGCGAAGCCTTGCCGCTCTTGCGTTCCTGTTCGCCGTCTTCCGCGCACGACCGAGCCCGTTCTACGTGCTCGACGAGGTCGAAGCGGCGCTCGACGACGCGAACCTTCATCGCTTCCTGAGACTCGTGGCGACACTACGCGAGTCGGCCCAGCTGGTGATCATCACCCATCAGCAACAGACAATGGAAGCCGCCGATATGCTGTACGGCGTCACGATGGAACCCGGCGAGTCGTCGAAAGTCCTCGCCCGCCGCATGGCGAAGGTCAACGCCTAGGTTTCCCGCCCGTTAGGAGTATCGGTGGACACCAACCTCTGGATTCTGCTTGTCGCAGTGATCGCCTTCATTGGGATCGTCGCTGTGATCATCGTCAATCGATCGCGTGCCGAGAAGCTCGCACCACCGTCGAAGGCGAAGGCCCCGGAACGAGGCTTGCGGTCCCAGCTGTCGCGTACGCGATCTGCGATCAGCAGTCGGCTCGGCGATCTACTCGGATCCGACACGCTCGACGACGAGTTCTGGGACGAACTCGAAGACGTGCTGATCGCCGCAGACGTCGGCGTGTCCACGTCAACAGCGGTCGTGAACGACGTTCGGAAACAACACCCTTCAGACGGTGACGAAGCACGAGGCATGCTCGAAGAGTCCCTGATCGCCCAGATGTCGGGACGCGATCGGTCTCTCCGTCTTGAGGGGAACCCAGCGGTGATCCTCGTCGTCGGCGTGAACGGCACGGGGAAAACAACATCGATCGCCAAGATCGCCGGTCTGCTCGGAGAGCGCGACCGAACCGCAGTTCTCGGTGCTGCAGACACGTTCCGCGCCGCCGCAGATGAGCAGCTTCGAACCTGGGCCGATCGAGTGGGCGTCGACGTCGTTTCCGGCGAACCGGGTTCCGATCCTGCCGCCGTCGCGTACGACGCGTATCAAACGGCTGCCGACTCCGGAGCCGACGTTGTGCTCGTCGATACGGCGGGGCGACTGCATTCGAAAACGAACCTCATGGACGAACTCGGCAAGGTGGCTCGTGTGCTCCGTAGAGAGGCGGGGGAGATCGGAGAAGTTCTCCTTGTCCTCGACGGGACAACCGGTCAGAACGGAATCGGCCAGGCACGCAGCTTCACGGACTCTGTCGGCGTCACCGGGATCGTCCTCACGAAGCTCGACGGCACGGCTCGCGGTGGTGTGGCCATCGCGGTGGAACAAGAGCTCGATGTTCCCGTGAAGTACATCGGTGTGGGCGAAGGGCTCCACGACCTCGTACCCTTCGAGCCGAGAGCATTCATCGAAGCACTGCTGGAGCCATGAACGAATCGCAACGACTGATAGCAGAAGCCAGACGGGTGGCCGAGAACTCGTACTCGCCGTACAGCCACTTCCGTGTCGGTGCGGTCGTGGTGGCAGCCGATGGATCGGAGTACACGGGCTGCAACATCGAGAACGCTGCCTACGGCGCATCGATTTGCGCTGAAGCGAATGCGATCACCACCGCAGCAGCGAACGGCGTACGAGAGATCCATACCGTGGCCGTCACCTGCCTCGACGGTGAAGGCTGTACCCCGTGCGGCAACTGCCGTCAGATCATGAGGGAATTCGGCGTCAAGCGGGTGATCCTGACAGACGAATCGGGAGCTCCCGTCGAGTATGAACTCGACGAATTGCTCCCGATGTCGTTCGGACCGGAAGATCTGGAGCGGTAGCCGCCAGCTACCAGCTACCAGCTACGAGCTACCAGCTACCAGCCCGAACCCCCCTGCGGCCAAGGCACCCCCTTTGCAGCGAAGGCGCCCCCCTGCGGCGCTGGGGCGCCGCGTGCCCCCGCCTGACGGCGAGGGGACAGGATGACTGCCTACTCAGTACCGACTACCGGGCTTTGAGCGCCTCTGTCAACTTCGGTACTACAGCGTGTAGGTCTCCGACGATTCCCAGATCGGCTACTGCGAAGATCGGGGCTTCAGCGTCTTTGTTGATCGCGATGATCGTGCCGGAGTCCTTCATCCCCACGAGATGCTGCATCGCACCGGACACGCCGGCAGAGATGTAGACATCGGGCTTGACCGTCTTGCCGGTCTGTCCGATCTGAAGCCTCGATGGAACCCATCCGGCGTCGATGACGGCTCTGGTCGCTCCCACAGCTGCCTCGAGTTGTGATGCCAGATCTTCGACGACGGCCCACTTCTCGGCGCTTCCGACGCCACGGCCTCCTGCGACGACGATACCGGCGACCTCGAGATCCGGCCCTTCGCTATCTTCGACATGCGACTCGGTGATGACGGCAGAGCCCGCGTGACCGATGTCGGGCATCGAGACCAACGTGACATTGGGAACGCTGTCGGTGAGTGGCTCGGCAGGGAATGCCTTCGATCGAACGAGTACGAGCGCCGGGGCAGCGCCGGTGGCCTCGGTGACGACGGCTTCCGTGCCCCCGAGGATCTCGCTTGTGACTTTCACACGTCCGTCAACGGCGACTTCGACGGCGTTCCCGAGGACCGGTTTGCCGATCCTCGCTGAGAGCCGCCCTGCGACGTCACGGTCCGTGTTCCCCATGCCGAACATGATCAGTTCGGCGTCATGTTCCTCTGCGAGCGTCGCGAGCGCAGCCGCCGCGGGAGCGGACGGAAGGCGATCGCCGATCGCAAGGTGGTACACGTTGGTGGCACCGTGAGCACCGAGCTCCGCGAAGGCGCCATCCGAACCTGGTCCGATGTGGAATACCGCGACGTCTCCGAACGTCCTGGCNTTTGTCAGNAGCTCGAGAGCGGATGCCGAGGCATGTCCGTCGATCTCTTCGCTGAATACCCAGGTTGTCATCAGATCACCTTCGCTTGTTCGAGGAGGGCAACGATCTTGAGGTATGCCTCGCCGTCGTCTTCGACGATCTCTCCCGCCTCGCGGGCGGGTACCGAGGTGACCGACGTGATCTTCTGCCCGGCACCTGCGTCACCGACCTGTTCCGGCGAGAACCCGAGATCGGCGGCTGTCAGCGTATCGATCGGTTTCTTCTTGGCCTGCATGATCCCCTTGAACGTGGGGTAGCGAGGCTCGACCACACCTGAGGTGACCGACAGCAAGGCAGGCAGGGGCGCCTCAGCGACGTCGTAGCCACCTGCGGTCTGTTGCTCGACGCGAGCGACACCGTCGGCGACATCAACTTTGCGGGCGAATGTCAACGACGGGACCTCGAGCAGTTCGGCGATCTGCTGCGGTACAACACCGCTGGAACCGTCGGTTGACTCGGTGCCGGCAACGACAAGATCGAATCCTTCTCGCTCGATGGCGGCGGCGAGGACCCGAGACGTTGTCAGGGCGTCAGATCCGGCGAGGGTCTCGTCATCGATGATGACGGCCTTGTCGGCGCCCATCGCCAGTGCCTGACGGATTCCCTGGAGGGAACCGGATGGGGACATCGAGAACAGCGTGACCGATCCGTCGTCTCCTTCGGCGAGTTGGAGCCCAACCTCGACACCGAAGCGATCGGTGTCGTCGAGGACCTGGTCGTTGGGACGGACCACGCGATGGGTGTCCGGGTCCAGGTCGTAGGGCGTCGCCGGGTCTGGGATCTGTTTCACACAGACCGCGATTCTCATGACGTTACGGCTCCTTGATTGGGGTGCCGGGATGATACCCCAACTTTGAGTGTGGACTCAAAAAGGCACCAGTACTGGGTACTGAGTACTCAGTACCCAGTACCGACTACTTCTCCTCTACCAGGAGCGGAAGAAGAGCATCCAGGACTGCTGTGAAGCGTTCTCTTGCCTCCGCGGCCGTTTCGGTGACTTCTTCGTGCGACAGTGGTGTGTCGGTGATCCCTGCCGCGTAGTTCGTCACGAGGGAGATGCCTGCGACGCCGACGCCCATGTGATTGAGGGCGATTGCCTCCGGAACCGTCGACATACCGACCAGGTGACCTCCGGCCCGCTTCACCATCTCGATCTCGGCCGGCGTCTCGTAGCTCGGACCGAGGAACCAGGCGTAGACACCCTCCTTGTAAGGCACCGATGCGCTCTGGAACGCGCGCTCGAGAAGTCCGCGAAGACTCC
>JGI24024J18818_10000574_pt1 | contig 14202 bp, 12 predicted proteins | sample Cruoilmetagenom2_FD_18818 | JGI IMG/M metagenome (IMG submission 18818) | reverse complement strand
TGATGCCGGGTAATTTCAGTAAAGCATCTATGCCTTTGGCAACATCTGAGTCGACTGCGTAGTCATGTTCCATTGGGTAAGGCTCAATAAAGCGACCGCTAAAGACATCCGGTGCCAGCACAACAAAGCCTCTTGCGGCTAGTCGTCTGGGAAGTAGCAAGGTTAAATCGTCCAGCCCCCTGCGGCCATGTTGAAAAAGGACAGGAAGATATTTTCCCGGCTGTTCAGGGCGGAAAACATACGCGGGGATCTCCGTATCACCATTTATATAAGTGATAGTTTCCATTTTTACTTTATAGGTCTTCGGACTGTCTAATTTTCCCTCTTCCCACCAGGCATCATCCCACCACAGCTTTTCCTTATCCTGGGGATATTCGATTGTTACCCATGGCTCATGAGAGGCAAGGCCATGTTGTGAAAAAATCATTAGCACGGCGGCCAGGATTGCTTTGATCATTTCTTTCTCCCGATGATTATTGATGCTTTCCCAAACTCAATATAGCATTTCCAGAATTAATAGAGGTACCCTCAAGGCTGCAAGCGAACGAGTTTTCCATTTTTTGCATCGGTAAGCAGATAAAGGTAGCCGTCAGGGCCGCTGCGCACATCCCGTATCCGGCCGAGTTCTTTCTTTAGCAGACGTTCTTGATGTAATATTTTGTTCCCGTTTAGTTCCAGTCTTACCAGTAGCTGAAATTTTAACGAGCCGATAAACAGGTTTCCCTGCCAGTCTGGAAATTTATTTCCGTTGTAGAATGCCATGCCGGAAGGTGCGATAGAGGGTACCCAGTAGTAGATTGGCTGCAGCATACCGTTTTTGTGTGTTCCTTCACCGATATCATCACCGCTGCCGTACTCCTTGCCATAAGTGATGATCGGCCAGCCGTAGTTTTGGCCTGCTTCGATGATATTCAGTTCATCACCGCCCTGCGGGCCGTGTTCATGGATCCATAGCATGCCGGTGGATGGATGCAGCACAGCGCCCTGGATGTTTCGATGGCCATAGCTGTATATCGCTGCCTGTTTGTCTTTTTGCCCGATAAAAGGGTTGTCGCCGGGAATGCTGCCGTCATCATGCAGGCGAATTATTGAGCCTGCATGGTCATTCAGACCCTGGGCACGAAAGCGTTCACCACGATCACCGAGCGTGATGTACAGGGTGTTGTTGCGGTCAAAGACCAGCCGTGAACCAAAATGCCTGCCTGTGGTGCTTTTGGGTTCAAGTCGGAACAGGGTTTGCCAGTCAATTATTTTTCTGTCTACAAGACGTCCACGACCCACTTCGGTGCCGATTTTATTGCCTGACCCCGCCGTATAGGAGAAGTAGATCCAGCGATTGTTTGCGTAGTCAGGATGCAGGACTACATCAAGCAGGCCACCCTGGCCCTGTGCAGCAATTGCAGGAAGTCCTGCTATCGCTTTGGGCAGCAATTTGCCCTGTTCAATAATTCTGAGGCGTCCCGGTCTTTCTGTCACCAGTATGCTGCCATCCGGCAAAAATGCCATGCTCCAGGGGTGTTCCAGTCCGTCTGCTATGGTCGTAGCGGTGAAACGGGTGCCGGAAATCGCGTCGCCTGAATCTGTGTGTGCGGCGGGTAGATGACTGAAAAAAAGCAGTATAAGAAATAGCGGCTTGATAGATTTCCCAGGGGGCCTCTGATTTATTCTGGATATGTCGGGTTTTGGATTCAATATGGCTATTGATGAATTAATAGAGCTCCCTGGGGGGTTTAGGGATCAGGAAACAGCGCCATCTTCAGTTTTTTTTTCTATTTCGTCCTGTTCATCATCGTCCGGCAGTACCATTAATTCTTCAAGTTTCAGGCCGGTCAGTCCGTGAATGGTTTTCCATAAATAATAGAGCACGCCGAACATCATGATCATGGAGGGAATAGCGATCATCGGGTAGCTGACCAGGGTAAGTCTTCCCAGTTCTTCATTAAAGGCAGGGCTGCCGGTCGGACTGGTTACAATCCATTTAGCCATGATGTAGTTCATCACTGAGGAGAAGAAGAAAGTGCTGGCCAGCATGTAAGTCGCATTTAGCAGCCTTTTATCAAAGGTCTCTACAAGCCCCTTTTCCTCCAGTGCTATATGGATTCTGTCCACCTGCATGATCTTCGGGTTATACAGCAGCGAGCGGATAAGCGGATATTTTGTGCGGGTGGAGACCAGTACGGCAATACCAATAATACCGGGTACAGCGGCTTCCTTGATCGCAAGCCATTTCAGGTCCAGTTCCAGCAGTCCAATGCCTCCTGTGAGCAATACACTGATCAGTCCAAGCAGTGCGATGAAATTGAACTTCCGATACCTGATGAGTTCAAAAAGCCCCCAGCCCAGAGGGAACACAAGAGCGACAATGAGGCCGCGTGCTGCACCAAGATCCTGATCTCCGCTGAACTTCATTAGAATGATCGAAGGGATGACAATGCTGACCATCAGGTCGATCAACGGACGAGGTTTGTGTTGTGGCCTTTCTGAGGAGATATTTTCCATAGTATCCATGCGTTAACTAAATTACTTAATTTTCAAATCAGCCGCGAGTCAATGAGTTCGGCGGATGACAGAAATGTCTATAATAGATAGTGTAGTTCGAAGGGGAGGATTATACCATTACAGCCGGTTCGGAACACGGGCGGCCTTCATCTTTCGTCAACAGCCTGTATCCAGCCGCCGGTAGCCTGTACAGGCGTCTGGCCACCTTTTTTGTTAACCCAGACCGCCAGCCCGGTGTGCATGGCATATTCTTTTTTTACCCGGGGAAGCTTCATCTGCCATTTGCTATCGCTGGAATCTTTTCGCCTGTAACCCAATACAACAAACTCCTGCTTAAGCCTGCGACCGGCGTTTTCTCCTCTACGTACGTAAGATTCCAGCCTAAAACCGAGCACAGCAACATTTAATTCCCACTCCGTGGTTTGCTCGTCAACGGGTGAAAACACGGCACTAATATCATTACCTTTGAGGACTACGTCCAGATTTCCAACAATTTCACCAGTAGTTGGCACGCTGTGTCCGTAGTGCCATTTTTGCCATTCCTTGCCGTTGAGTATCATGCCCGGGGTATAAACTGTGCGTATGTTGCCCAGTTGCCTGTATTTTCTTTGTCTCAGACCATAGTCATTTATTGCAAAGGGATCTTTCCATCCAATGTAATCCCAGTAATCTACATGGAAGGCGACGGGTACAAACTGTTTCCACAGCTGTGGATCATCTTTTAGTGAAGCCATCCATTTCTCTGCCGGAGGGCAGCTGCTACAGCCTTCAGATGTATACAGTTCAAGCAGAGTGACCTTATTTTCACTGCTGAAAAAATGTTTGTCCATTGCATGGCTTTTTGACAGTGTAGCGATCACTAAAAAGAAAAGTATCAGCAATAAAGGGTTTCGTAGCAGTGTTTTCATGATTTGTGTGATCGTAATGTGGGTAGATTTCTTAATAGAACTTAAGCTGTCATTGAAAGTTTCATTAACCCGTAAATGTGGAGGGTTATTGCTGGCCTTACAGGGAAGGCTATGGAGTTAAATGGCCATTTGTGATTATAATCGACTAATTTTTTCCCTTTTCCATAAAAATCAAATAATACAAACTAATGTGGGATATTTTATGACGTTTCAATCCTTACTCTCCCGAGTACTAACTATTGCATTATATGTTGGAATTTCAGGCCAATCACTGGCAGATACTCCTAGCCCCACTTCAGAGGAATACCTAAGAAACACCGGGCTTGCTACCATCAACGTAGAACCGGCCTGGAGCAGTACTACCGGTAGCGGGGCTACTGTTGCCAGCCTGGATACAGGAGCACGAGTCAGCCACTTTGAGCTGCAGGGAAGACTTGCCGCAGGGAGTAGTGGCGGTGATGTAGATGCTGGTGGAGGCCATGGGACATCCATCGCTGGCATTATCGCTTCAAACTTCAATAATCAGGGAACTGTTGGTGTTGCCTATGACGCACAGGTTCTGTCTATAGGTGTTGCAAATTCAAGCCGTTTTGCTGGAGCAGCCAGTGCTGCAGCAGGATTTAATATCGCCGCATCCCGTGGTGATGTGAAAATCATCTCATTTACGGCAGGCACGATATTTTCAGAGCCGCTGAATAGTTCAATTATCAATGCAATGAATGTGGGCAAGGCCGTATTTATCAGGGCTGGAAATGACTTTCAGGCAAACCCTGATGTTCCACCATCCGTTTATGATCAGTTCAATGGCCGCGGTATTATTGTCGGTGCGTATAACCCTAATACGGGAACAATCGCCGATTTATCCAATAAGGCAGGTGGTGCGGCCAATGTCTATCTCGCTGCTCCGGGTGTCGGAATTGTTGCGCCCGGAAATGCCAGTGACGACGCTTTTGTTGGCTGGACAGGCTCATCTGTAGCCACTGCACATGTTGCTGGTGCCGCTGCATTGCTGTTGTCGCAAAACCCCGGGCTTTCGAACCAGCAGATCGTTGAAATCCTGTTAGGCAGTGCTACGGATATTGATGCCCCCGGTGTGGATGCCGTTTCCGGGCATGGTCTGTTAAATGTTGCGGCTGCTGTTGGTGCTCAGGGTGACGTTAAGTCATCAACAGACTCCTCTGCAGCTATTATTGGGGTTGCTGCCCTGGCTGCAGCTGCTGCAGGGGGTTATTTCTGGATACAAAATAAAAAAGCAAAAGAGAGTCTGGAGACAGCACTGGTATTTGATAGCTATGACCGTCCGTATATCATGAATTTAAATCAGGCATTAAATGTAAAAAACGAAACGCCAAAATTGTTTGATGTGATGAACATGTTTGATCGCCAGACGCGTACTGTAGATGTAGCCATGTCAGAGAGTCTTTCATTGTCTATGCATGCGCGTACAGCCAATCCGACAGATTACATTTTTCTGAAAGATTCCGATCCTTTTCTTGAGAGTGATGACGAGCTAAGGGATGAAGATCTGTCATTGAAAATGGCTGGCAATTACAATAATGGCTTATCATTCAATATGCAGCATAACTATGCTCCTTCCAGTGGTTTTGACAATGTCGGCAATCTTTCGCTAAGTGAAAACTTTATCTGGTCCAGTTCCTACGGATCTCAGTACATGGGCTTTGGCAGTATTGCCGATAGCATGAGTGTTGGGTATCAACCGAATAAAAAGGTGGCCTTCAAGTTTGGCGCAAATCGTCTCGATGATGGCCTGGAGCATGGGCTAAGCAGTGAATCTGCGATGTTGCAGGGCAGTTATTTCCCGACAGAAAAAACAAGCGTATCACTGCGTGTGAGTAATCTGTACGAGGATGGCAGCCTGTTAGGTGGAGCATCCGGCGGGGCTTTCAGTGTTGCACATGCTAATACGACGGCACTAGGTCTTACTGGAAAGTACAGGGTGTTCGAGAAGTTTTCTCTATTTGCAAGTTTCACCCAGGGTTATACCGGTGTGAAGGAGCAGCAAGGCTCATTCCTGCAAGGCTTCTCTGGCCTCGGCAGCCAGTCATGGGGGACAGGAGTCATTGGCAGCAATTTGTTCCGTTATAACGATCGTGCTGGTTTTGCTATCTCCAGTCCACTACGTATCAGTAACGGTGATGCTGACCTGATCGTGCCACAGTCACTCGACAGTTCTCGTAACGTTATTAGCAGTCAGACACGGGTATCCCTGTCTCCGGAAGGTAAGGAAATCGATTTAGAAGCCTTCTACAGGATGAACCTGAATCATCGTACCCAACTAGGCACCTCACTGGCTTACCGCAGCACCCCGGAAGACATCAACAATGTCGGTGAAGGCCTATCCGTGTTCACGACGGTTGGTTTAATGTTCTAGTAGCCGGGATAAAGATGTCTGATGTCATGCGCACAAATATCTGCTGGAGGTGGTTTAAATGATATCTTGTTCAAAAGTATTCAGGACTTCTGCCTCCACCCTACTATCCATTTATTTGCTTGTTTGGAGTCAGAGCCTGATTGCTGCTGAAAACAGCAGTGATACGATTAAAATCCTTGCCCTGGGTGACTCCATTACCCAGGCAGAAAGTAACCGCGCAAGTTTTCGCTACCCGTTGTGGAAGAAGCTGCTTGATGCTGGCATAAATGTTGATTTTGTCGGTTCCATGAACCGTCAGTTTGGCCAGTATAATCCAGGGCCGCCGCCACATGATGACTACAGGGGGCACAAATTTGACCCTGATCACGAAGGGCATTTTGCCTGGACTGCCGATGAAATCATCCGGGGAAGAAACTTTGATAATGGTTCCGGTGCAGGGCGGCTGCAGGATTGGCTGTCGAAATACGATGTTGATATCGTAATGATTCATCTAGGGACAAATGATGCATTTATGCGACAGGACAATCAGTCAACGAGCAAAGAGCTGAAGGATATTGTTGCATTGTTAAGAGATGACAATTCAAAGGTTATCATTCTGCTGGCCAGGCTTATCCCCTCGACCCGCGCATCCCAGGATACAAAGGCTGTCGTTTCATTGAATGAGACCATCGTCACGCTTTCGAAGACACTGGGATCAGCTGATTCACCCGTCATACTGGTTGATCAGTTTTCTGGTTTTGATGGGAAAGCTGACTTGTATGACAAGGTTCACCCTAATGCAAGTGGTGAAGAGAAAATGGCTGAAAAGTGGTTTGATGCTATTCAGCGTGCTTTAAAAAAATAAACACGGTTGTTCTTTCCTCACCACAGAGGAGTTGGCTACCTGATTATGTTTTTCTTTTCATGGGAAGAAATGAAAAGTGCTTTGTTTTTAGATTTCAGAATAATGCCTTTCGCCGCGAGGGCGCGCCTCCCACAACAAAACCGATGTATTCATTGTTAACAGATTTTCTGTGGGAGGCGCGCCCNCGCGGCGAAAGAGCCTAATAAGCATTAATAAAGCAAGCCGAACAGTTCCTTGATCAGAGGCTCCCTAGTTACAAAAATTTCTTTGAGCCTCTGAAAAAGATCTTTTCTGAAACTATTCCCTGGTCTTGATTACCTTAGCCGGGACTCCGGCACAGATAGCATTGGCTGGAATGGATTTATTCACCACAGCCCCAGCCCCGGCAATGCTTCCACTCTCCATGGTTACGCCACCCAGAACAGTTACCCTGGCACCCAGCCAGATATTATCTTCAAGAGTAATGCCGCCATCCGGGTTGATTCCCTGTTCACGGATAGGGATATCCAGTTGATCGAAATGATAATTTCCACCGGCTGAGATATAGCTTTGTGGTCCGATGATGACATCATCGCCAATATTGACGGGACAGTCATTGGTGGCGTGAATAATTGTCTGTGCGCTTAGTCCAGTGTTTTTACCAATTTTAATACAGCCGTTCTTGCATGAGATCATGACGTTGGTTGAAAGCATGACATCATCATCAAGTACGATAACCTCATCCTCATCATCATGACGGGCATCCAGCACGCAGAACTCACTGATGACGACATTGTTGCCCAGGTGAATATTTTTAGGCTGACGTAAAACGATGTTGTCAGCAAACATAACACCATTGCCGCAGGAACCGAACAAGCGTGGCCAGAAGAGCTTTCTAAGCAGTATCCCCAGTGCACCGGGGAACTTGCCCAGCAGGGTACAGAACTCAAAATAGAATAAATACAGCCAGGAGTCATCGCCGACAATAATATGTTGATATTTCGACAGGGCAGAACCCTTCTCGGAAAGAACTTTATGTGTCTTGTTTATCCTTGTTGACATGGCTTAATAAAAATAGATCAGGCTAACTGGTCAGAAAATTCTTTCATCGATTCAACGGTCTCACCTTCGAAATACATGCGATACCAGAACTCAAGGTTTAACAATACCCATATTCTGTAGTTATGATCAACCTTGCCTGATATATGTTCATCAAGCAATGTATCGATATAGCTTTTTTCAAACAGCCCGAGTTCAACGAANCGACTTTGATCGAACAGCCTGCGAAGAAAGTTTTTCAGGTCGGTGCGAAACCATATGCCCAGAGGAAATCGAAAGCCCTGTTTTTTAAGGGTAATCAATTCCTGTGGCAGGTAACGCGAAGCGACTTCGCGAAGGATATACTTCAGATGATTTCCTTTCATGGCCCGGCTGTTAAGTTTCAGATTTGTCGGGATGCTGGCAGCGAACTCAACCACCTTATAATCAATGAGAGGTGCGCGACTTTCCAGTGAATGTGCCATGGTCATGCGGTCACCTATGGTCAGCAAATGGTCGGGGATACGCGTCATCAGGTCGGTATAGAGCATCTTGTCGACAACATTGTTTGCATTATCGGCATTGAAGAACTTAAGAATTTTTTCAGCAGAAGAGGGGTCACCCAGTTCATTAATGGCTGATTCAGTAAATAACTTATGCTTTGATTCGTGTGTAAAACGTAGAACACCCAGGCTCTGTGCATAACGCTCACCGCCGGAGAACAGCGACATCTCATTCACCCAGGCCGCTTTCTGTGCCATGCTTTTGTAGCCAAAGGATTCAGGTATACGATCTGTGAGCTTCTTCACGATGTTCTGGCGGAACCATTGCGGGAGCAGGCAGTAATAGTCGACCAGCCGTTGACCGGCGTAGCGGTCATAGCCGGCAAAGTTTTCATCACCACCATCACCACCGAGTACAACCTTGACATGTTTAGCCGCTATTTCTGACACCAGATAGACACCAAAGCCGAACGGGTCAGCAGGTTCATCCATGTGATAAATCATCGAAGGGATGGTGTGGATGAGATCCGGTTCGATAATTTGTTCATGCGCTTCCATGCCGTATTTCTCTGACACCATCCTGGCATAGGGCAGTTCATCAAATTCTTTTTCTTTTGTGCCGAGAGAGAAATGCGGGAGGTTCTTTTCACCCAGTACCGCCATCATCGAGGCCACTGTACCGGAATCGATACCGCCGCTTAAAAATGCACCGACTCGCACGTCGCTGAGTAGATGGCCTTTGACTGTATCCAGCAATAACTCATCAAGTTGATCGACGATTGTTTCCTTGCTGGCAGTAAGCTTTTCCCTGAAATCGACATCCCAGTAGCGGTTGATGGAGATCAGGTTTTCTTCCAGTACCAGGTAATGCGCGGCAGGCAGTTTCTGGATGCCTTTAAATAATGAGTGGTGGTCCGGCATAAAGCGCAAAGACAGGTAATGCCATAGTCCTTCAAGGTCAATCTCAGGCTTGATGATATCCGAGGCCAGTATGCTTTTGACTTCAGAAGCAAAGGCAAAGCCACCATTTTTCTGGCAGAAGAACAGCGGCTTCTGGCCAAGGTGATCACGCGCCATAAACAGACGTCTTTTGCGGCTGTCCCATAGTGCGAAGGCAAACATTCCTCGCAGCTGTTTTACACAATCATCGCCATATTCTTCATACAGATGCAGGATGACCTCAACATCTGTTGCCGTTTTGAACTGATGGCCTTTGGCGATCAGTGTTTCTCTCAGCTCCGGGCTGTTATAGATTTCGCCGTTGCATACCAGTTGCAGGCTGTCATCTTCATTAGAAATGGGTTGCCGGCCGGAGTTCAGATCAATAATAGACAGGCGACGCTGTCCTAGCGATATTTCATTGTCATGATAGTAACCGGAATCATCTGGACCACGGTGGATCATGATATCGGTCATTTTTTTGATGGCATCGGCCCGTTGTGAGCCCATGATGCCGGCAATACCGCACATATCAGATGAGTCCTTTTTCTTTGTACCAGTCTAATGTGGTTTTGATGCCATCCTGGTCACTGACCTTTGGATGGTAGTTCAGCAAGTCATTGGCCTTGCTGATATCAAAGGCACGGTTGTGGGTGAAAAAACCGACGCGACGGCGAAAGATGGGAGGCTTGATACCGAAAGGTTGACAGATGGTTTCGCAAACCAGTCCGGCAAACCAGACCGGGGCTACCGGGATTTTAATCTTTGATAATTTCACCCCGGCAGCATCAGCAATAAACCGGGAAAGTTCATTTAGCGTGATGGGTTTGCTTGAGGCGATGTTAAAGGCTTCCAGCTGTACCATGTCACGCGGACGCACCGCATTAAGAATCAGCGAGTCAACCTGATCATCAATATATCCCAGGTGGGCGAGCACTTCTCCTGATCCAATCATCATGAATTTCCCGGAATCTATGGCCTTGAAAATCTTCATCATACGCGTGTCGCCAGGGCCATAGACCATAGCAGGTCGATTGACGGTGACGATCATACCGTTGTCACCAAGTGTACGAGCAAAATCCAGCACAGCCAGTTCACCTTCCAGCTTGGTTCGATGGTATTCATCCATCGGGTTGAAAGGTGTTTTTTCAGTACAGGGAATTTCTTTCACGTGACCATGAACGCCGACAGTGCTGCAATGAACAAAACGCTCAACACCGGCCTTTTCTGCTGTTTTTAGAAGCTTAAGCGTACCGTCTACGTTTACCTTGTGATACATCGCCTCGGTGTTCTCTACTTCCTGAAACAATGCGGCGATATTGAACACAATATCTATCCCTTTCAGGAGGTCATCCCAGGGTTGATCACTGGCAAGGTCCAGTACTTCCGCTTTATAGCCTTTTCCACGCAACGTAGAGGCTTCTTCCTCGTAGAGCACTGTTCCGATGACATCCAGATCATATTCGACCAGTCGTTTGAACAGAGCGCCGCCGATGAAACCCGCTGCACCAGTGACGAGTAATTTTTTACCCGCAAGGTCTTTGTATTCTTCTGGCAAAGATAGTGCCTGTCTTTCTTCAAGCAAACTGAGGTTAATCATTTTGTTCCTGTAGTGTTATTCGATTGAGTTGTCTGGTTCAGCCCGTCTTTTTGACTTCAACTTTTTGCCTTCAATAAGGACGATGCTGGTAAATAATTTGTTTTTCCAGAAATACTTCTTTATAGACCGGATAATGTTCACGCCTTTGAAGCCGGCATCCTCGAAGAATTTCACCAGTTCGGCGTTTTTATAAAACACCACCTGGTCTTTGATCAATGTGCTGTGCAGAAAGCCCCAGAAAAAGGTTAAAAGTGATCTGGCCTTATTGCGTTCCAGTACATAGACCACGCCACCTTCCTGTACGAGCTGGTAGAGCCTGTTGCTGGCAGCCTGGGGATCAGTAAAGTAATGAAAGGCATTGGCACAAAAGATAACCTTGAAATTATAACCCGAGAATGCGTCAAGACCCATAGTTTCCCAGTCTGCATGAATGAAAATCAGGTTTTCAAGCCCTGCTTCCCCTGATTTTCTTGTGGCTTCTTCAATCATCGATGATGATAAATCTATGCCGACGGCCCTGAGTGCTGGTTTGTCTTTAAGATACTCCCGCAGGAAGTGGCCCGTACCACAGCCGATGTCGAGAATGTCACCATCATCAATATCGAGGCAATGGCGGAGCATTTCATCGGCATGTGCCTGATACCAGGGTGCCAGGCGATTGCTCTCATATTCAGATGCTAATGCATCAAATTCCTTCGCAACGATACTCATATATTCAGGCTGGTCTGCCATTAGCATTTTCATAAAGATATAACAGGGCACATAAATGGCCTTCTGTCCTGGAAATTACCCAGCCATCGACAAGAACGATATTTTCCACGTCGAAGTCTTTATGAATTGCTTTCCGGTAGTTGTCTATATTCGTCAGCAATGAATAATAGGTAAGCTGATCTTTTTGTAACCCAACATCCTGCAATGCCAGTTCAGTCATCTGCTCAATCGTTAGCTGTGCAAGGCCCGGTTCATTCTCAATAAGACTGCTGCCCAGTTGTATCGCGAGATCAGGATAATCCAGGTAATGGGTTAATATACTGGCAATAGATTGAGTGTCGGGCCGTATTGCGTAGTTTAGCCCTGTACCGATGGCGACAGCACCGGTAATGAATATGCCTGTTTTGAGAAAGGCCCTACGGCTTTTAAGCATGGTTTTCTGTTTCATGCAGGCAAGCCCTTTAAATGATCGGACAACCTCAAAGCCAGTGCGACGATGGTCAGGGTCGGGTTAGCATAGCCGATGGTAGGAAACAGGGATGAACCGGTAACATATAAATTAGAAATATTGTTGACCTTGCAGTTTCTGTCCGCCACACCGGTCTGCGGGTTATCGGTCATGCGCGTCGTTCCACAATGATGCTTGCCCGCTTCCATGGTCCGGGGCCAATGGCTGCTGTCCTTGAAAATTTCACCGTAGGCACGACCAAGCCCCATGCGCCCGAACTCTATTGCCGCCAGTTCCATCGCACGATTGGCGTTGCTTAGATCTTTATCTTTAATTTGCCAGTTGACGTTGATTTTTTGCTGCCCAAACAGGTCAGTCTTTTCTGACAGTGTGATTCTTGAATCAGGGTCTGGACTGGGTTCGAGGACCAGATGCAATGAGATAAAATCATGATTCTTTTTTCTTTCAGGAAGGTCATCCAGTATATGTTCCTCAGCGCCGGGTACCGCATCGAGTTGTGAAAAAATTCTTCCATCTGCGTCAGTCGTTTTTGGTCTGGCCTTGATCAGGTGCATTCTGAAATTATTCAGCTTTTCTTTTCTGAGCAGGACTTCAGGTGAGGCAAGTATAGCGAACATTCGGCCACCGGCGACTTCGTGGACGGCATCATACAGATGCAGATTCAGGCGTGGATCAGAAAAAGAGATGTCTGCCCCCGGGCGCAGTAATAAATGATCCATAAAATATCGGCCGACCAGGTCATTATCATTGCCAAGCCCGTTTTTAGCGACACTGTTTGATAGCAATAATAGCCTTGCGTTTTCCATGCCACCGGTGGCAAGTACAAATGTTCTGGCTGACAGCGAAAATTCGGGGCCGTCGATGCAGGCGACTTTCAGGCCGGTAACCTGTGTGGCTGATTCATTGCTTAATATGTCCAGAACATTGGCATAGAGGTAGACATCGATGTTGCTGGCATCTTTCAATTCCTGCCGGTATTGTTTACCAAATCGTGTCGGAGGACTCTGATTATAAACGACAGTTTTAAGGCGGTTTTCGTTTACTGGAAGATCCGGCTGATTAATCTGGCTTTGCCAGAATTCGAGATTTTCATATTCATAAGGGCCAAGGCCGACTATCGGCTGTGCCCGATGATAAAAAGGATCAAGATCGCTGCGTGTAATTGGCCAGCCGCTGTGAGGCAGCCAGTTGCGTTTTTCGAAATCGATGGGGTCCAGCGGTCGGCAATGTCCTGCCCAGTGGTTGGTGGTGCCGCCAAAAAATCGAAGGCGATTTCTTACCAGTTTAAATGATGGCATGCCGATATTCTCGCCTTCATACAGTGACTGGGTTTTCTGATCAATGTCCAGTCCGCCGGATTCGAGCAATACGACTTTGGTCGAGCTGCCGATATATTCGCGGGCTATGGTGATTCCTGCTGCGCCGGCGCCAATGATGCAGATATCGGCTTCGATGTGCTGTCCCTGATCGAGTTCCCTGGCATCAATAAACATAGCAGTGGTGGTAATATTTCCTGACTATCCGGTTGGTAATTTTTGTGACCATTTATAATTCGATGGAATTGTACCGTTTTCGTACAAATGACGCACTTAAAACTAACTTTGGATCGAAGTTTTAGGTTTTAAGTTTCAAGGGCACCTCTATTAATTATGGATAGATCAGATTGCATGTAAAATTGTTCATATCAAGGCGAGGATCGCACGTAATAGCTAGCTATTGCGAAGATTCTTAACGCCGAGATGGACGATTTTGCATGTGAGATGAATATTCATTGATTAATAGAGGTGCCCTCAAGTGTTAAGAGACATCTAATGCAGTAGAATTTTGCTTTTATTGGCATTGAACCACTGCTGTTCCATTAAAATAAATATAATATCTATTTTCTCTTTGTGGTATTCGAAATAGGTCATAATCGACTACATCGGACATGAAAATAGATTTCGTCGTAGGTTGGTGCTGAGGCACGAAGCCCAACAGCATAGTCTAAGCAGAAACCATTGTTGGGCTTCATTCTTCAGCCCAACCTACAGGTGGATTTTTCCAAAGCGATGTCTTAACAGGGATAAGGAAGGCAGTAATGGTCTTGAACATAAAAAGATACCTCCGTGTCCTCTGTGGTAAATGCCTTTTCTTTTGACCTTTATCTTGAAACTTGAAACTTGACACTTGAAACTTGAAACTATTAAAAGAATCGATCTGCATCAGAAACTGAGAAACGGCTCAATAGTCGTTACCGGCAACGCCCGCCTGGCGACAGCGCTGCAGCAGGAATTCCAGCAGCAGGCAATCGATGACGGGCTGCAGGTGTGGGAAACACCCG
>JGI24024J18818_10000573_pt1 | contig 14227 bp, 9 predicted proteins | sample Cruoilmetagenom2_FD_18818 | JGI IMG/M metagenome (IMG submission 18818) | reverse complement strand
CGCTCTCGGCGAGCTCGATCGTCTCGAGGATGGCGTCGCCCGCCGCCCGCGTGTCGGCCTGCGAGTCGGAGTGCACCTCGAGCAGGCCGTAGTACCGCTCCACGATCTGCATCCCCGGACGCACGTGGGTCGCCTTCAACGCGACGTCGGTCAGGCGGTTGATCTCGATCCCCGGCGAGATCTCCACCCACAGGGAGGCGTCGTTCGCCAGCGGCAGGAATCCCTGCGCGATGGTGCCCAGAAACGCCGCGTACTGGGGCTGCAGCGAGTCGAGAAAAACATAGGAGCGAAGGTCAATACGATTCACCGGACTCTCCTTCCTCACCAGCCACGATGCGCACACCCGCCGACGCCCCGATGCGGGTGGCGCCGGCCGTGATCATCTCCCTCACCTCTTCGGCGGTGTGGATACCCCCCGCCGCCTTGACGCCCATCTTGTCGCCCACCACCTCGCGCATCAGCGCCACGTCGAAGACGGTTGCCCCTCCGGGGCCAAAGCCGGTAGAGGTCTTGACGTAGTCGGCGCGTCCCATCTGGGCCAGGCGACAGGCGATGACTTTCTCCTCGTCGGTCAGGTAGGCCGCCTCGATGATCACCTTGTTCAGCGCTCCCACCTCGCGGCAGGCGTCACTGACCCCTGCGATGTCCCGCTGCACGAGATCCTGGTCCCCACTCTTGAGGGCGCCGATGTTGATCACCATGTCGATCTCGCGAGCGCCGTCGCGGAGCGCACGGCGGGCCTCCATCGCCTTGATCTCGGGCGTGTTCGCACCGAGCGGAAAGCCGATCACCGAGGCGACGGTGACGCCGGCGCCGCGCAGGCGCCCGGCCGCGCGGGGAACCCACACCGGGTTGATGCACACGGCGGCGAAACCGTACTCCACCGCTTCGTCGCACAGGCGGTCGATGTCGGCTTCAGAGGCGTCGGGACGCAACAGAGTATGGTCGATGTACTCGGCGAGGTCTTTCGGCACCTCGGCGCCGTTTCCGCAGTAGCCGATGCGGGCCGCTCCCGAGGCCACCACCTGATGCGCGTTTTCCAGGCCCTGCTCGACGGGCTCTCCCGCGAGAGCCGCCAGCACCTGCCGGGTCACCACCTCGATGAGCTCTTCGCGATCGATCATGCCTCGCTCCGCAGATAGCGCTGTTCAACTTCCGTGATCTTCTCCACCCGCCTGGCGTGACGGTCGGCCCCCCAGGGCGTCGCCAGCCAATCGTCGACGATCTGGAGGGCGAGGTTCTCGCCTACCATCCCGGCGCCCAGGGTGAGCACATTTGCGTGGTTGTGTTCGCGGCTGTTGCGCGCCGTCGAGAGGTCGTAGCAGAGCGCCGCCCGGACGCCCGGGACCTTGTTGGCCACCATGGCGGAACCGATTCCGGCGCCGTCCACAACGATGCCCCAGCGGCAGGCGCCGGTGCCAACCAGATTCCCCACCGCGTGGGCGAAGTCCGGGTAGTCCACCGCATCTGTGCCCATCGATCCGCAGTCGTGGACGCTGTAGCCCTTCTCGCGCAGGTGGTCGCCCAAGAGCTGCTTGAGGCGGTAGCCGCCGTGGTCGCAGCCGATGGCGATGGCCTCTCCGTCGGTCTCAGCGGTGCCGATCGCCTCGTCCACCGCCCGGGACACGAGCTGCCGGATCTCTGCTTCATTAGCCCGCATATCTCACCAGCTCCCTGCTGCGGGCCGACGATCCACCGCACCCGGCGTCGTTTTCTCGCCTCGGGGTGCTCAACGTACTGGAGAGTACGCCTCCGCGCCCCTCGGGTCGAAAACACCACTGTGCACGGCGCCTCGCCGCCCTCGCGACGAAACCTGGTGAGATATGCGGGCTAGGCACGGTCACCACGATCTCCAGTCCGCATTTTGCGGCGCTTTTCGGGGGATCGAAACCAGACTCGCCGGGACCTCGTCGGCCTTCACGTCCTCACCCCGGAGCAGATCGAAGTAGCGTCTCAGCTGGGCCACGGAAGCGTCGAACGGGGCGAGGCTGCGGCGAGCCCGTGCCTGCATGACGGCGCCCTCCATGGTGCTGAGGACGAACTCCGCCAGCCCCGTGTTATCCAGATCGGGGGGTAGACGATCGCCGGCCTCGCCCAGGAATGCCTCGACCTCCGCCGTCCAGGCTGCAAAGAGTTCTGAAACCTTCGATCGCACCTGTGGGTGGCTCTCGCTGAGCTCGGCCGCCAGGTTGCCCATTGGCGAGCCCAGCGCAAAGTTCGTGTCCACCAGGTACCGCCGGTAGTAAGCGAGGACTGCGAACACCCGTTCGATGGGGTCCTCCGTGCCCTCGGCGGCCGGGCCGAGAACCTCGCCGTGCAGCGTCTCACCGACGTGGTCCAGGACCGCGAGCAGAAGATCCTCCTTGGCGGGGAAGAAGTGGTAGAAGCTGCCGCTGGTTGCTCGCGCCTGCTGCATGATCTCGTTGACCCCGGTCTGACCGTAGCCCTGCCTCGAAAAGAGCTCGGTGGCGGTCCTGACCAGCCGATCCCGGGTTGTGGATTTTCGTGCCACCCAGCGATTCTCCCTGCGACACACTGAAATAACTAGAACGTTCTATCTAGTTCAACATAATCCCCAATCTCGCCCATGTCAACCCCGGCCTTCCGGGGCGCGGGCACATAGCGCGGTTGGAGCGCCGCCCCCAGCCCTTGGAGGCCTCCCCAACCGAAAGGGGGATGCGTTGTGTTAGCGGGTCTCGAACGGCGGCGGGTCGGCGAAGACCGGGGAGTTCTCCTCGAGGAGTCGCAGGACCTCGGAGATCGCGACCTCGAGCTGTGGATCCCCGCCCCTGGCCATCTCGCCCGGGTCATCGACGACCGCGATGTCCGGTTCCACGCCGTGGCCCTCCGCGAACCACACCCCGTCGGGGCCGTAGAGGCGGCCCGGGGGAGCGGTGTAGCGCCCGCCGTCAATCAGCCTGTGGCCGACTGCGGGCCCGATGAGCCCGCCCCAGGTCCGCTCGCCGATCAGGGGGCCGACCCCCATCTGCTTGAAGAAGAACGGGAAGGCGTCGCCGCCGGAGCCGGCCCAGCCGTTGATCAGCATGGCTTTCTGACCGTAGTGGGTGGTGGGGGGATGGTTCTGCGTGGCGCCGTGGCGGAAGGCGATTCGGGTGACCATCGGACGGTTCACCTGCTCGATGAAACGATCGGGGAGCTGGCCACCACCGTTGAAGCGCTCGTCGATGATCAGGCCCGGTTTTCTGATCTGGCTGTTGAGCTGGCGGACGAGCTCGGTCTGACCGAAGACCGCGGTGTTAGGAACGAAGATATAGGCGATCCGTCCGTCAGAGGCTTCGTCCACCCTCCGCCGGTTGGCTTCGATCCACTCCAGGTTGCGCAGCCGCGCCTCGCTCGACAGGGTCTTGACCAGCACCTGGCGCGCACCCTCCAGGGACGGACGATCGTTGACCGTCAGGGAAACGGTCTGATCGGCGAGGCCCGCGAAGGCCGCATAGGGATCCTTGGCCAGGTCAACGGGTTCGCCGTTGACTGCCAACAGGTAATCGCCCTCGTCGATCTCCACCGCCGGCTCGGCGAGCGGCGAGCGGGCCTCGGCGTCCCACGGCGCCGGGCGGACGATTCTGGCTATCCGGTAACCGCCGTCCTCAATTGCCCAGTCGACGCCGAGCAGCCCCACCCCCCGTCGTTCCGGGGTTTCGATATCGCCGCCGCCGACATAGGTGTGGGATGCGTTCACCTCCCCGATCAGCTCGCCGATGACGAAGTTGACGTCCCAGCGGGTGACGGCGTCGTTGATGAGCGCGCCGTACTGCTCCCGAAGCGCTTGCCAGTCGAGGCCATGCAGGCCGGGATCGTAAAAGTAGTCGCGGTAGGTCCGCCAGACGTCGGTGAAGAGATGGCGCCACTCGGCCCTGGGATCGACCACCATCTCGAGCTTCGAGGTCGGGAGCCGGCCGTTCTCCTCGCCCGGCTTGCCGAGCTTCTGGTCCGGCTTGATGTCGACGATGGCCCATGAGTCCTTGACCAGGACCAGCATTTTCTTATGGTCCGCGGAGATCTCGAACCCCGAGGCGTCGCCGAGGATCGTTTCCTCCTCACGCTCCTCGAGATCGAAGAGCACGATCGGCTGGCTCTCGTCGGAGGATCCGCTGCGCGGCATGCGGTGATAAACCACCTTGCCGGAGACGGCACGGAGCGATCCGTAGTTGCCGGCCTCGGGCGGGAGCACCACGGCGCGATCCTCGAAGGCATCGAGGTCGATATTCACCTCTTCGGGTTCCTTGCTGTCCCCCTCAGGGTCTCCTTCGCCCTTTGCGTCGTCGTCCTTTTCTTTGTCATCGTTGTCATTATTATTCTTCTCCTCGGCCTCCTCCTCGTCGTTCCGCGGGGCGAGCGGCGACGGGACGTCGAGGCGCAGCGGCACGGCCACGATCGTTGTCGTGTTGGGGTAGACCCAGGTCGCGTCCATGTCCGAGTAGATCGGCTCCAGCGTGCGGTTGGAGAGATAGTAGAGGTACTTCCCGTCCGTATCGAAGACCGGCTGCACGTCGCTGTAGTAGCCGGAGGTCACCTGGTGCCGCTCTCCGCTTGCGGTGTCGAAGAGGAAGATCGCATTGTTGCCGGTCTCGAGCCCACGGGAGTAGGCCAGCCAGCGGCTGTCGGCGGACCAGCCGACCTCGAACCCCTGCAGATCGCCGTGGAGCATCCACAGACCCCTGTCGACCTCGGTGAGACGGTCGGTCCCGAGGTCGTTGATCTGGATCGCCTGGGTGTGATCGATAAAGGCGATCCTGGTACTGTCCGGCGACCAGAAGAGCTGATAGCGGAAGCCCGGACCCAGGCTGGTGAGCGTCGTCTCTTCGCCGGGGCCGTTTGCGGGGCGCAGGGTCAACTCGTTTTCGCCGCTCTGATCGCTCCAGTAGGCGATGTGTTTGCCGTCAGGAGACCATGCCGGATACCGCTCGGCTGCTCCGGAGGTCCGACTGAGGTTTTGGACGACACCGTGCACCGCGGGAACACTGAAAAGCTCGCCCCGGGCCTCGAAGACGGCACGCTTGCCGCTCGGCGAGATCTGGGCGTTTGCGATCAGCTTGCTGACATTTGCCCGATGAGGCCGCAGCCCGGCCAGGTCGGTCACCAGGTCTACCTCGACCTCCGCGTGGGTCTCGTCATCGAGGCTCATCAGGTAGAGCCGGCCGCCGGCCTGGAAAACCATGTCCTCGGGGCCGATGGCGGGGAACGTCACGTCGAAGTCGGTGAACCGGGTGATTTGTCGCATCTCGCCGGTGCCGGTCTCGAGGGCCCAGATGTTGGAACGGCGAGCGGGACCGCGGTCGGACAGAAAGAAAAGCGTGGCGCCGTGCCACATCGGCTGGGCGTCGTTGGCATCGCTCGTGGTCAGGTTGCGGGCGTCGAAGGTCTCGAGATCGAAGAGCCAGATCTCGGGGGCAAGGCCGCCGCGGTAGCGCTTCCAGGTGCGGAAGCCGCGGCTCTTCGGCGTATAGGCAAGAGAGCGCCCGTCCGGCGACAGCGCTCCGAACTCGCCGTACGGCATAGGCAGGCGCTCGGGAAGCCCGCCCGCCGCCGGCACCAGAAAGAGCTGATTGAGGCGCGGCACGCCGTTCGCCCGGCTCGAGGCAAAGAGGAGCTTCCCACCGTCGGGGCTCCAGTCGACGATCCGGTCGGCTCCGGGGTGATGGGTCACGCGGAGCGGTTCGCCTCCCATCGCCGGAATCACGTACACGTCGGTGTTGCCGTCGTAGTTGCCGCTGAAGGCGAGCCGCGAACCGTCCGGAGAGAACCGGGGAAACAGCTCCTCGCCGGGCGGTGAGCTCAGCCGCCGCGCGGTTCCGCCGGCCTTCTCCACCAGCCATATGTCCCCGGCATAGACGAACGCGATGTGCGTCGCCGAAACGTCAGGGTAGCGGAGCATGCGCGCGTCGATCTCGGCGAGCGCGATCGAGGCGGACAGACAACAGATCAAGCAGAGGACAATCGGGAGGGATCTCAGCCGCATGTGTATCACCTTTCGGTTTCGGGAGATATTCAGCCACTCACGGGCACCTTAGTGCACCCCGATTATGGCGGGACACACTAGCAGTACGTGATGAGGCGCCGCGGGGTTCAATCGGAATTGATTCGGCGCCCGGCGGGTTGATCAGTTGAATATTGCGACAGCGACTCAATTTGGAGTGGCTGTCGAGAAATGGGAAGGCAGTGGGGCCGTTCACCCCGCTGTGACCCATCCGAACCGACAACAGTGGAAACCAAGGAGGATTGAAGATGACATACAAGCTGCCCGATCTGCCGTACGCAGTCGACGTGCTCGAGCCCTACATCGACGCGCGCACCATGGCCATCCACCACGGCAAGCACCACCAGGCCTACGTCAACAACCTGAACGCAGCGGTCGAGAATCACCCCGAGCTTCAGGAGAAGAGCCCGTTGGAGCTGATTTTGAACCTCGACGCCGTGCCCGAGGATATCCGCACCGCGGTACGCAACAACGGTGGCGGCCACGTCAACCACACGCTGTTCTGGACCGTGATGAGCCCCGAGGGCGGCGGCAGCCCGTCGAGCTCGGGCCCGCTAGCCATGGGGATCGAAAGCTCCTTCGGCTCCTTCGACGAGTTCAAGAAGCAGTTCGCCACCGCCGCCGCCACGGTCTTCGGCAGCGGCTGGGCCTGGCTGTGCGTGGGTTCGGACGGCGAGCTCGTGGTGACCAAGACACCGAACCAGGACAACCCGATCTGGACCGAGGGCATCATCCCGATCCTCGGTCTCGACGTCTGGGAGCACGCCTACTACCTCGAGTACCAGAACCGGCGCCCCGACTACGTCGACGCCTGGTGGAACGTGGTCGACTGGAAGCGAGTCGAGGCTTATCTGGCGCTGGTCAAGGTCGCCGGTGGCGTGAGGAACCTCGCCGACTGGGTCGATGCGAAGTGGCGGAAGCTCGAAGAGATCCTGGACAAGCTCGAGGGCTGAACCGCGACCTGGAGAGATATACGCGTCAGGGGGAGAGCTGCAGCGGAGCTTCGACGGTGGCGGCCTGGAAGAGATGGCCGAAAATCGGGTGGTCGTACCGCACCTCCCGCTGAGGACGGACCGCAGCCCGATACAGCGCATTCGGCCACTGCCCGCGGTCGGTGTAGAGGATGATCGGCCCCGGTTGCTCGCCGCTCAGGTCGGCCGCATTGCGGATCAACCGCGCCCCGGGCAGAAAGTAGCGGAGGTAATCGGCGATGTTGTCGATCTCATGCCTCGCGGTCAACACGACGACCGTCGGCTGCGAGCCTTCCCGCACCTCCAGGCGCTCGGTCTCGCTCGCCAGATCGGCCACTACGAGGTCGCGAAGGCCCCGCGGCCAGCGCTGTTCGGCGGTCCGGACGTTGAGCACCGCCACCGCCACCAGAACCGCGACGACCGCCGTGAGCACGCGTCGCGGAAGCCACGGCCTCCACTCCCCGCCCACTCTCAAGAGCCACGCCAGCATGCCGACCATCAGCGGCGGAATGACGACCAGCGCGCGATGGATGGCAAAGTTCGGCGGTGGGGAGGCGTAGCCCCGCAGGATCACCGCGGTGGCGATCGTCGCCACCACCCACCAGGCGGTCGCCGCGTGGCGCAGCCCGGCGCCGAAGAACAGAGCCACCAGGAGGTAGACGGCGATCGGCAGCAGCAGGAGCGGGCTCAAGAAGAAACGCGGCTCGCCCAGGAACGCCAGGACGAATGCCTCGCGGAGAGCGGACCACGCGCCGTCGAGGCTCGCGCCTCCCACGTGGTCGAATCGCAGATCGCGGCGAACGGTTGCCGCCAAGGCGGTAAAGACCAGAGGTGGGATGAGCACAGTCGCCCAGGCGAGGGCGGTGCCGAAGTGTCTGTCGCGCAGGGCGTTGACTACCTTGCTGAGGATGACCACCGCCAGGAGTCCCAGCGCGGCGAGGCCCGGCGTGTAGCTGGTGCCGAGCATACATCCCACCCAGGCCAGGGCAACCAGACGCAGCGGTCGGGGCTCTTCGTCCGCCAGCAAGAGCCATCCGGTAGCCAGCGCCGTCAGCGAAAAGGGGATGATGCTCTGTTCGTGCAGGCGGGCGAACTCGGGCAGGTAGGGGAAGGTAAAAAAGGCAAACACGGTCAGAGCCGCGATGCTGCTCGCCTGGGGCGTTCTGCCCAACCCAACGCGCAGGCCGGCCCAGCACACGAGGACCCCCCAAAAAAAGAACAGTGCGTAGCCTAGCCGGAGGGCTGTCAGGCTCCGACCGAGCACCACGGTGGGGCCGGCCGCGAGCAGGTACTGGCGCATCGGGTATCCCAGAAATCCGGTCCCGGTATAACCAAGATCGGGACTCGCCAGGCCTTCCATTCCCACCGCGACCTCCTGCGCGGCCTCGCCGTTGACGATCAGGTGCTCGACGTTGCCCACTCCCCAAAACGCCACGAAGGCCGTGACCGCAACCAGCGCCAGGGATGTCAGGCGGAGCTTCCGCAGATCCTGGACCAGGACCCGCGCCACCACCGCCAGGCAGGCGAGACCGAAAACTACCGAGCTTGCAACCCACACCCGGGCTGCGAGCCAGGCGACCCAGCCGCCCACGACGTAGGCCGCGACCTCGAGAAGGCATACAGCAGCCGCCCCGGTCACCAGCCACCACGTCGACCAGGGACGGCGTGTGTCGGTGTCCCCCTCCGGTTCGGAGTAAGGTCCGAACTCTCTGGCCTCTGCGAATTCTTCTTCCATCACCATCTGTCCGAGAGAGATTGTACCTGTTGACCTACCTGGAGGATAATTGTGGAAGCGGCGTATGCTGGTTCGACATGGTTCGGAGAGGAGCGNGCCCCGNGGACGGCTGNCGGCCGGCTCGGGCGGCAGATAGGCCGACGGACCCGGAAGACTGTGGCCGGGGGGAAACGGAGAGACCAGTGAGCAGTGAACAGCGAGATAAGAAACGTTTTCCGGACTTTCGCAGCGTGGAGCTGGTCACTTCCGACCCCGGTGGCGGGGAGAGGGCGTATCCCATCATCCTTCGAGACTCGAGCGGCGCCGGCCTCGGCGGTCTGTACGTGGGCAAGGACCCGTTGGACCCGGAGGCCGATTTCGTGCTGCGAGAGCCCGGGGGCGGTGACCGCAGGATCCGCATCGTGTGGGCCCGGAAGGTCGCCGACTACGTCCAACTGTTGGGGCTGATGGTCGCCGAGGCCTGATCGCCGATGAAAGAAAGAGAGAGTCCCGTCCCGCGCCCGACCCTCGTCTCCCGATTCCTCTCAGCGATCGAGCGGATCGGGAACGCCCTCCCCCACCCCGCCACTCTGTTCGCGATCTTGGCCTTCGGGCTCATCCTGCTGTCCTGGCTGTCCAGCAAGCTGGGGCTCGCGGCGGTCAACCCCAGGGACGGCGTCGCCGTTTTGCCCATCAACCTGGTTTCTCGGGACGGACTGCACTGGATCCTGGAAAACACCATCGTCAACTTCACCGGCTTCGCTCCGTTGGGGACGGTCCTCGTTGCGATGCTCGGCATCGGTGTGGCGGAAAAAAGCGGTCTCATCAGCACCGGCCTCAGACTGATGGTCCATTCCGCACCGCGGCGGCTCCTGACCTTTGTGATCGTCTTTGCGGGCGTGATGTCGAACATGGCCAGCGACGTCGGCTACGTGTTGCTGGTGCCCATGGGTGCCATCATCTTCCTGTCGGTGGGACGGCATCCCATCGCCGGTTTGGCGGCGGCGTTTGCCGGCGTTTCCGGCGGCTTCAGCGCCAATCTACTGCTGGGAACAATCGACCCCCTTCTGGCCGGAATCAGTCAGGAGGCAGCTCGAATTATCGATCCGCAGTACACCGTCTCCGCAGCCTGCAACTACTACTTCATGGTCGTGTCGACCTTCCTGATAGCGGCGGTCGGGACGTGGGTCACCGAAAAGGTGGTCGAGCCACGGCTCGGAACCTACGAGGGTGCGGCGGTGGCCGAAGGCGAGGAGCTGCGGCACCTGACGGCCAAGGAGAAGAGCGGTCTGTGGTGGGCATTTACGGTCAGCTTGCTCCTATTGGTGTTGGTCCTGATCGGGCTAGTTCCCGAGAACGGGATCCTACGCGACTCGGAGACCGGCAGCGTTCTCTACTCCCCGTTCATGCACGGGATCGTTACCTTCATCTTCCTCGGGGGGCTGTTGACTGGGCTCGCCTACGGTATCGCCGCCGGCACCTTCCGCAGCGATGCCGATGTCGTCAAGGGCATGAAAGAGTCCATGGAGTCACTAGGATTGTTCATGGTCCTCGTCTTCTTCGCCGCCCAGTTCGTGGCTTACTTCAAGTACACAAACCTGGGAATGATCTTCGCCATCAAGGGCGCCGAGTTCCTCAAGGCATCTGGCCTGGGACCGATACCTTTGATGCTCTCGTTCATAATTCTGGCGGCGATCATCAACCTCTGCATGGGCAGTGCCTCGGCAAAGTGGGCCTTTATGGCGCCGGTGTTCATCCCGATGTTCATGCTGTTGGGATACTCGCCGGAGCTGGTGCAAGGGGTCTACCGCATCGGCGACAGCTCGACCAATCTCATCTCTCCCATGATGTCCTTCTTCGCGCTGATCGTGGCCTTCGTGCAACGCTACGATCCGAAGGCCGGCATTGGGACGGTGATCGCCACCATGCTCCCCTACTCGCTGGCATTCCTGGTGGTGTGGATGGTGCTGCTGGTGATCTGGCTCCTGCTGGGCGTGCCTCTCGGACCCGGCGCTGATCTCTACCTGTAGAGCTGACGAATCCAACTGATCCCCAAATCGGAGTCGTTGCTAGACTCGGCGTGAGAGAACGGAGGTCACCATCGCCAGGCATGATTCCGGAGGCTGTTTGGAAGTCTCTTCCCGGGAAGGCCGACAGGTGAACGGAAACACCAGCTATTGGTTGGTTGGAGTCCTCCTGAGTGGTCTGCCGTGTGTGGCACAGGCGCAATTGGTGGCGGTGGACGACAGCTACAGCGTGCCGGTCGCTCAGCAGCTCGTGGTGGAGGTGCCCGGAGTTCTCGACAACGACACCTACAACGGCGAGCCTGCGGTGGACGGCGGGGCCACGGCGGAGCTAGTTGTCGGCCCTCTACACGGCACACTGGAATGCCAGTCCGATCCGGGTCTCGAGCTCTGTCCTGACGGCTCGTTCACCTACACCCCAGGTGTGGATTTCCCCGGCTCCGCGACGTTTACCTACCAGGCGATCGTCGGAACCGAGATCGTTCAAGCGACGGTGACGCTGACGGCCTGCAGTGGCGGGCCGACGGTCTTCGTCTGCTGGATCGAGGCCGAGTTTCTGGCCAAGCTGAGTGAGTTGGGATACGGCTCCCTTCAGGAAGGATTCGAAGATGACCTGGCCTGGGGGGCGGCACGTTCACCCGACACCGCCCCGTCGGTACTCAGTCAGGGAATCGCGTGGGAGACCAACCACCCGGAACCTCCTGCCGAAAACGGAATCACCACCGGCACGGGTCCGGCACGGTCAGGTCTTTGGGGAGTCTACGACCCCGCTCACGGCTATGCCACCGGCACGGAGGTGGAATGCGACGTCGACGTTCCGCCTGAGCACTGTCTCTACAAAGACGGCTTCACAGGGATTCGACAGGCGGGCAAAAGCACGCTCTACGCCGTGGGTGGCTACTTCACCGGCTCGGCTCTCCCGAAACTGGTGATGATCCTCGACGGCGGTACGCCGATTGGTCTGGGCAGCGCGCCTAACGGTTTTCAATTCTACGGGGTGATCGATATCCAAGGCTTCGAGACCTTTCGAATCGAGGAGACGGACGGCAAGGTGGGGCAATTACGATTCGTTTTTGGAGACGACTTCACCTTCGGCACATCACTCTCGGAGATCTTCATCGACGGTTTCGAATCCGGCGACACGTTGGCCTGGTCCAACTCTGTGCCTTAGGAGGATGTAGGGAATAGAATCGCCGGCATCTTTTGGGCGCCGTGAAGGCCCTTTTTGTTGGATTCTCGGCCCGTACTCAAAGTACTGCTCCTCGAATTCGCCTCAATGGGTACTTCACGGCCCTCCGAAATCTATCCGTCATCTATCCCCTACGGGCTAGAGCAGGTCGCCGGCGAACCGGCCGGCGTTGCGGACGAAGATCGTGGTGCGGAAGCCGGCCGCGAGCTGTTCGAGCCTCTCCGCATACCGCATCTCGTCGCCGTATGGCGGGATCATCAGCCCGAGGAACACGATGTCCGCCCGCGCGCTGCACGTGTGCATGATGCCGGCCACTTCGCGGTCGGGATCGGGCTCGTAGAGCACCTCGGTGTCGGCCACGATCCGGTTTTCGGCGAGCAGCTCGGCGAGGCCGGTGTGTTGGCTGTCGCGCTCGGCCTCACTGCGGGCGATGGAGCGAACCGTCAGACGGGCGCCGGTCCACTCGGGATTGAGGCGCAGCAGGTGGGCGAGCAGCAACATCAGGTCGCCGTTGTTCTGGAGCCCGCCCCACCACAGGTCGATCCGCTTCTCCTGGCCGGGCTCGTGGGCCCACCGGATGCGGCTGATGATGGTGCTCTTGCCTGCGTTGACCAGGGCGCGCATGAGCCGAAGCTGAGACGCGAGCCGCTCACGCCGCTTGGACCAGCCGAACATGACTGTGTTGGCCTGCAGCTCGCCGACGCCGCTGGCCTGGGCGATGTCGAGCACCCCGGTCTCGAAATCCGGCACCACGTGGGCTTCACAAAACGCCGTCAGACCGGCCTCGCTGACCTCGGCCTCCATATCGGCGCGTATGCGGTCTATCTCGACGGGCCCGGCTCGGAGGTCCCCGGCCATCAGCTTACAGGCGGTGACGATGCCGCGATCCTGGTTGAACCAGCTCGCCAACCGCACCAGGTTGATCCGTTTGCCGGGGTCGCCCGCCAGGAGCAGGATGTGGGGACGCCAGTTGCGCGGGTCCGACCGGTTGTCGCTCAGCTTCATGAGCGCAAAGCGCGCCAACGCGATCCACATGCCGGCGCGCACGTCGCCCCACTCCCGCCTGAGGGCGCGGCGCCTGAGGTAGAGATAAAGACCCAGCTCCAGTACCACCGCCGCTATGCACGCCAGCGGGCTGATCAGGAACATCACCGCGATCGCCCCGACCGAGCCCACCAGCGACACCCACCACGGGACCCGGATGGTCGGCCGGAACGAAGGGTCGCCGACCAGGTTCTCGATGGCGGCGCTGAGGTTGATGGTGACGTACAGCGTCAGGAACAGGATCGTGACGAACTGCGCGACGGCGTTGAGGCCGCCGAGGGCGACCGCCGCCAGCGCGATGGCGCCCGACACCCAGGTCGCGATGGTCGGCTGGCCGGTGGGCGAGGTCCGCGACAGAAACGCCGGCGCAAGGCCGTCGCTGGACAGCGACTGCAGCACCCGCGGACCGCCGAGGGCGCTGCCAAAGGCCGACGACAGGATCGCGCCCCACAGACCGGGGAAAACGAGCCATCCGCCAAGCACCGCGATCGGGATCCACACGATGCCGGGACCGGCCAGTTCGTCGAGCGTTACCCGGGTCGTGACGGCAAGCAGTGCCGGGATCGACAGGTAGACGAGGGCGCCGGTCATGACCGCCAGCAGCGTCCCGCGTGGGATCGACCGGCGGGGGTCCTTGAGGTCGCCCGACATGCCGATGCCGGCGGTGAAGCCGGTGACCGCCGGGAAGAACACCGCGAACACGTACCAGAAACCCGCGGGAGCTGTTCGGTAGCTGGGAACCATCTCGGGCGACCGGACACCGCCGGTAACGACACCGACGACGAGGGCGAGAATCGACAGCCCAACCGCGATCATGATCGGGATCTGGAGCTTGAGTGCGAGCTCGGCGCTCTTGCCTGAGATGGCGACGATCACCACGATGAAGCCGGCGGTGAGCAGCTGGGTCGTCGCCGCCGGAACCGGTCCCCACGACGCCGGCCAGAACGCCAGGATCGACTCTGCGAGGCCAAAGCTGTAGAAGGTGATGCTCAAGGTCCGGCACAGAAACAACGGGATCCCGATCGCGCCGCCGAGCTCGAGGCCGAGACTGCGCGAGATCATGTAGTACTCGCCGCCGACCCCGACCCGCATGTTGGTGGCGACCGCCGACGCGCTGAGGGCGGTGATCGCGGTGATGGAGGTGGCCAGCAGGACGATGAACAGGGTCAAAGGCAGACCGGCGTTGCCGACCACCCAGCCAAACCGGAGGTACATGATCAGGCCGAGAATGGTCAGCACGCTCGGGGTGTAGACCCCGAGGAAGGTTCCGAACTTCCGGGCCGGCTC
>JGI24024J18818_10000570_pt1 | contig 14269 bp, 14 predicted proteins | sample Cruoilmetagenom2_FD_18818 | JGI IMG/M metagenome (IMG submission 18818) | reverse complement strand
ATGTTTACGGGTTATGATTATCATCTTAAAAAAGAGCAAGAGAAGCAAGAGAAAAATAAAGAAGATAAAAGTTGAAGATATTAGTACTGGGCATCGGTAATTTGCTTTTTGGTGATGAAGGAATAGGGGTTCACTTTATTAACTATATGGGAGAGAAGTACCGTTTTGAAAGTGGGAATCAACTTGATATTGTTGATGGTGGGACACTTGCGCAGAGACTTATTCCGATCATTGTGGAGTATGATAAACTTATCATCATCGATACGATCAATGCACCCGGAGTTAAAGCAGGGGAAGTGTATTTCTTTGATTTTGACGCGGTACCTGACGCAGTTGACTGGCAGGGGTCTGCACATGAGGTGGAAATGTTACAAACACTCAACATGATGGACCTTGTCGGTGACCGACCTCAAACCATGATCATGGGAGTGGTCCCCACAGTGATAGAAGCAACAGAATTCTCTCTATCCGAAGGCGTGGCTGCTGCTGTGCCATTGATGGAAAAAACTTTAGTGGATCACTTAAATACTTTGGGTATTGATGCAATCAAAAAATCTGAAGTAGACATACAGGCTATTCTTCCAAATTCTTTTAAGGCACTTGATGCATATAGCGTTTAAATTTAAGTACATCCATGATAATGGATTGTTTACGGCTCTGTTAAATCGTATACAGGAACTTTCAACACTTCCACTCTCTCTTCATGAAGAAAAAAATCATTACAAAATAGAAGCTTCAGGTGATCAGGCTGAGTTGGAAAACTTGGCAGAACAGATATCTGATCTGGTTCCCCAGTCTCTTTTTTTACGTGAATATAAGATAGAAGAAATGAATGAAGAAGATGCCACTGAAAGTGTTAATGTACCTTTGTCCCTGAAAAACAGATCATGTCAAATTTCTTACTGTCCTGAATGTCAGAGGAAAGTGGTAGAAACATATGATCCATTTGTGCTCTGTAGTGTTTGTGGTTTTTCTGATACTTCGCTCACCATGGGTGACTTGGAAGCATTTACCGGAGTGAGTGCCAATACCAAAGAAGCATTTTTTATGGAATTGGCAGATATTCTGATGGTAAAAGGTGAACTTACTTTACCTACTTATAATGGGATCCGACATTTTTCGCTGTTAAATACAAATGAGCAGAAGAGTAAGGGCATATTATTTTGTAACCCTGTCGATATTTCAGATAAATTTCTTATCACTCAGGGAGAGTTGGATGCATTGATGATGGTGGAAAAACCTACGGTACGTTTAAAAGCAAAATTGAAACTTCGCACAGAGTTTGAATTGAATGCGACTTTTTATCTGGTTCTGTTCGCGGATGATAAAGTGACGTTGGCACTCTCTGCGGCTTTGAAGCATAAAGGTATAGATGCGGTCTGGTTCCCCAGTCTCTTTTTTTACGTGAATATAAGATAGAAGAAATGAATGAAGAAGATGCCACTGAAAGTGTTAATGTACCTTTGCCCCTGAAAAACAGATCATGTCAAATTCCTTACTGTCTTGAATGTCAGAGGAAAGTGGTAGAAACATATGATCCATTTGTGCTCTGTAGTGTTTGTGGTTTTTCTGATACTTCACTTTCTATGGATGACTTGGAAGCATTTACCAGAGTGAGCGCAGATAGCCAAGAAGCATTTTTTATGGAATTGGCAGATATCCTGATGGTAAAAGGTGAACTTACTTTACCTACTTATAATGGGATCCGACGTTTTTCACTGTTAAATACAAATGAGCAGAAGAGTAAGGGCATATTATCTTGTAATCCTGTCGATATTTCAGATAAATTTCTTATCACTCAAGGAGAGTTGGATGCATTGATGATGGTGGAAAAACCTACGGTGCGTTTAAAAGCGAAATTAAAACTTCGTACAGAGTATGAATTGAATGCACCTTTTTATCCTCTCTTCTTTGCGGATGATAAAGTGACATTGGTACTCTCTACAGCTTTGAATGATAAAGGTATCGATGCAGTATTCTGTGATCATATTCCGGCACTTCGTGTTGCTACATCTTTGGATGAGCATGTGATCGTCTCTATGGGGCGTGATATGCTGCCATGGAAAGACAGTTTGAGCTTGGAAAATGCTTCCTTTTGTGAGTACGCAGGTGTTCAAGCCTTTGGAGACAGTAATGGATTACTGCTTGATACTAAACTTGATGTAGGGAATAAACCTTTTATACCTTATGTCTCAAATGAAGAAAAATCCAAAGTAAAGGGTGCTATATGTTTTGAGCCTGCACATGCTGCACTGCGTTCTATTGTCTTGGAACAAGGTCTGGAAGGTCGATCTCTCTGCGGTATATATCTCAGTCGTGAGCATCCTTCACATATTTTTTCTTTTGCATCTAAAATTGGTTATACACCAATGGTACTGTTTCGTGATGATGTTCTCTCTCAGCCCAAGACCATGCTTGAAGCGATAGTTGATATGGATGAGGGGGGCATACGTCTGGTCAGTAATTTTAAAAAGTCTTTTCCTGAGCTCTATGATAAAGTAGAACAAGTAGAGTTTAATAGCAATGGTCATACTTCTGATATTGCCAAACTCTGGTCTATAGCTGCAGTGTTTATTGGATTATATGATGGTAATGATGCTTTAGAAGCCTGTGAAACACTAGAGTCAACAGCCATTGAATTTGGCGGAAAATCTGGTCCCCGTATTGATTATAAGATCATCAGTACAGATGAAGGGTACCAGCTTGACTTCAGACTTGCAATTCGTTCTGCTATGAGTTTCAAATTGGCCGGACTTGATGATTATCTGCTTAGTTTCGGATTTATTGATTCATTGGCAGACTTTATAGCACAGCAGGCAGAAGACTCGGATGCTAATATTGGTATTGATGGTGTAACTCTCAGTGGCAGCCTCTTTGAAAACCGTCAATTACTGATGCGCACCTACAATGCACTCTCAGCAAACTATATGATCTACAGAAATGAGCGTTTGAGTTGTGATGGTGCCAATGTCGCACTCGGAGCGATCACCCTTGGTAGTGAATAGAAAGCTGGCCATTTCCGGAGTGGTACAGGGGGTTGGTTTTCGACCTTTTGTCTATCAGCTTGCAGACCGTTACAAACTGAACGGATTTATACTAAATAACGCAGCAGGGGTAAGCATAGAGATCGAAGGTGCGCAGGAAGCCATTGATGCCTTTATGAATGCTCTACAAGATGAACTGCCACCGCTTGCACGTATCGATACACTTATATCCGAAGACTCTGTGTCTGTCGGTCATACAGGGTTTGAAATTCTTCAAAGTGAAACAGAAAATGACAAGTCTGCTTTGGTCTCACCTGACATAGCGATTTGCGACAAGTGCCTGGATGAGATGCTAGACCCGGGTAACAGACGTTATGCTTATCCTTTTATCAACTGTACCGACTGTGGCCCACGATACAGCATTATTGACACACTTCCTTATGACAGACCCAATACTTCCATGCATTCTTTTGCCATGTGTGAAGCCTGCCGTGATGAGTATACGGATCCGCTTGATCGCCGTTTTCATGCACAGCCTATCTCTTGTCCCAATTGCGGACCGACACTCAGCTTACTAGATACAAGTGCTAAAGTGTTGGGAGAGGGTGTAAATGCTCTAGCTTTGACGGTTGAAGCGATAAAAATAGGTAGTATCGTAGCTGTTAAGGGACTTGGCGGTTTTCATCTGATCTGTGATGCAACTAATACACATGCTGTTGCAGAGTTAAGAGAGCGAAAACAAAGACCTGCAAAACCTTTTGCAGTTATATTTTCTAATATTAAAACATTAAAAGAATCTGCTGATCTCTCTCCTGAGGAAGCAGAAGAGATAACTTCCAAAGAAAAACCTATAGTTATCGTTCCCAAACGTCCTCAGAGTACTTTGAGTGATCTTGTTGCTCCGGGGATAGACCGACTAGGCGTTTTCCTCCCTTATACACCAGTTCATCATCTACTACTCGAAGCGCTTGACTTTCCCCTTGTAGCAACAAGTGCAAACCTAAGTGATGAACCCATTATACGAAACAGTACTGAATTGCTTGAAAAGCTTGGCTCTGTAGTAGATATGGTGCTGGACCATGATCGTGATATTGTCAATGCAAATGATGACAGCGTCGTTCAAATGGCAGGATCTGAAAAAATCATGCTGCGTATGGCCAGAGGGTATGCACCAAAGAGCATGAAACTGCCGTTCAAAAGCAAAAAGAAGATACTGGCTGTCGGGGCAAATCAGAAAAACAGTATTACCTTGGTCTTTGATGATACGCTCATTATGAGTCCATATATAGGTGACCTGAACTCACTGGGAGCATTTGAGTATTTTGAGCGTACACTGGAGTCTTTTAAACGTTTTTACGATTTTGAACCTGAAGTCATTGTCTGTGACAAACATCCAGAATATATGACGACAAAATGGGCAAAAGAGTTAAAAAATGTAGAGCTTATAGAACTGCAGCATCATTATGCCCATTTGCTTGCAAGCATGGCCGAGTTTCAGTTGGATGAGAAGATTTTGGGTTTTTCCTTTGATGGTACGGGGTATGGCGATGATGGAACCATATGGGGTGCTGAAGTGATGATAGCAGATAATCAGTACTATAAACGTATTTTTTCTTTAGCACCTTTTCGTCTTTTGGGTGGAGAAAAAGCCATCAAAGAACCACGTCGATCGGCACTTGCTCTGCTGTTTGAAACTTATAGCCTTGATGAAATATATTTGCTGAAGTTGCCAACGTTAGAACAGTTCTCAGAAGCAGAGATCAACATTTTATATAAAGCATGGGAACGAGGTATCAATGCACCATACAGCTCTTCAATGGGAAGACTTTTTGATGCGGTTGCCAGTTTTTCAGACATTCTCCATGTGTCAAGTTTTGAAGGGGAAAGCGGTTTGATGATGGAACAGTATGTGGATGAAGGTATCACGGAAAGTTTCCCTTTCGAGATCGATAATGGCATGATAACGCTGCAGCCTATGGTAGAGGCAATGATAAAAATGGAAGATAAAAAAGAGATCGTATCTACTTTTTTCAATACAGTGACAGAGATGATCTTTCAGGTCGCAGTAAAGTATCCGTCACTTCCACTGCTTTTTTCCGGAGGTGTTTTTCAAAACAGGGTACTTGTAGAGAAAATAAGCAGACGCTGTACTGATGAAAAGCGTAGCTATTATTTTCAACATGAAACAGCTATCAATGATGGAGGCGTTTCCCTCGGACAGGCTTGGTATGCCTTGTATCATCTTTAAACGAAGTTTTATGAAAACAGTCTATAATTAAGTATATAAGGAAAAAAAGATGGAAACTGCTTTGCTACTCATTTTCTGGTATGGTATCTTACATGCATTTGGGCCAGACCATCTTACTGCCATTGCGGATTTTTCCATAGGGAAGAATAAAGAAAAAACCTTACTTATTACTTCACTTTTTGCTATAGGGCACGGACTCAGCCTTTTTCTCTTTGCAAAGATACTTCAGAATACAGATATTTCTGCAGGTATTTTAATGTATGGTGATATGATCTCTGCCATGGTGATCATAGGGATGGGTCTCTATCTGTTGTTTATGGTTTTCACAGATCGTATACAGTTGGGAAAGCATACACATGGTGATAAAGAACATATACATATTTGGTTTGGAAAGTCACATGAACATAATGCTGTGGCAAACTCTTCTTCTTTCTCCCTGGGACTTTTGATGGGAGCAGGAGGTGTGAGAGGTATGTTGATCACACTGGGTGCAGTGCAGGGAGGTGTGGTTGACCTGAGTATGGTAGGAATGTTCACGCTTGGTGTGATGCTTGTATTTATCACATTTGGAATGTTGATGCTCTATGTCAATCAGAACTTTTTGGGTAATCTTCAAAATGTAAGAAGAGCATTTGCAACAGCAGGTTTGGTTTCAGTGCTTGTCGGAACCAATATATTAGTAGGATAAAGGAAGAAGTATGTGTACAGATTGTGGGTGTAGTATAAGTGGTATGGAAGAACATACGCATAGTCATGGTGAAGAGGGTGAACATAGCCATGATCATTCTCATGATCATCAAAAAGCACATGAACACTTGCATCATAATCCACAACTTAATGACGTTAAAACGATTTCTGTCATACAAAAAATATTAGACAAAAATGATCAGGAAGCAGAGCATAACAGAAAACACTTTGATGCTAAAGGTATCCTTGGTATTAACCTTATGAGCAGCCCGGGCTCTGGGAAAACGGCGTTGTTGGAGAGCATGGCAGATGTGGCTGATTTTAAATTTGGTGTGGTAGAAGGTGATCTTGAAACAACCAAAGATGCAGACAGGCTCAAAGCAAAAGGTATCCCTGCTATGCAGATACAAACGGGGAGTGCCTGTCATCTTGATGCCTTTATGGTACACAAAGGCTTACATGACATGCCACTTGATGACCTGGATGTATGTTTTGTAGAAAATGTAGGAAATCTGGTTTGTCCGGCCTCTTATGATGTGGGTACACATTTAAATATTGTACTTGTCTCTGTGCCGGAGGGTGAAGACAAAATAGCCAAATATCCTGTGATGTTCCGTCAGGCTGATCTTGTACTAATTACCAAAACAGACCTGCTTCCCCATTTTAAATATGATATCGAAGCAGAGAAAGCAGAGGCCAGACGTATCAAGCCTAATGTAGATATCTTGGAAGTCAATATCAACGATATAGACTCGATCAAAGCTGTAGTAGACTGGATCAACTTTAAACGAAAGATGAGAGGCTAATATGTGTTTATCTATCCCAAGTAAAGTAGTGAAAGTTTCAGAAGACCAAACTATGTGTACGGTGGACACAATGGGTGTGCAGCGTGATGCAAATCTTATGATGATGACAGATGATGAGGTCAAACTGGGGGATTATGTTCTACTTCATATCGGTTTTGTGATGAATAAAATAGATGAAGATGAAGCATTGGCTTCTATAGAAGGCTATAGAGAAATGCTTGAACTCATGGATGAAAATGAGAGAAGAGAGGCTATTCTGGAAGATGATAACTGTGCGGGTAGAGGTGCTTAGTGGGCTTGGAACTCAAAGATCTTTATGATAATTTCCGAGATGGAGAAACCATCAAAGCTTATGCGAAGATCATCTCAGAAGATGCAAAGAAGTTAAAAGCACCCATTAACATCATGGAAGTGTGTGGCGGACATACGCATACCATTATGAAATTTGGTCTGCCTCAGCTGATGCCTGATAATGTCAACTTCATACACGGTCCAGGCTGTCCTGTTTGTATCATGCCCAAAGAGAGGATCGATCATGCCTATGTCTTAGCTATGCAACCGGATGTCATACTTGTAACGCTTGGGGACATGATAAAAGTACCAGGATCTAACGGAAGTTTACAAGATGCCAGAGCCAAAGGGGCTGATGTACGTTTTGTCTACTCTCCCATGGAATGCATCAAGCTCGCAGAAGAAAATCCGGACAAAACAGTGATCTTCTTTGCCATAGGATTTGAGACTACTACCCCTATGACCGCAGTACTTGTAGAACAGGTAATCAAGCAGGCTATTCCGAACATTCTGTTTCACATCAACCATGTGACTGTACCTGAAGTGATGGTAGAACTTATAGACAGCCGTGATGTACATGTGGACTCGTATAACAACCAGATAGATGCATTTCTGGGACCNAGTCATGTCTCTGTGATCAGCGGATCAAAAATCTATGATANNTTTCCCAAAGAGTATGGCCGTCCTGTGGTGGTGTCCGGGTTTGAACCTGTAGATGCGATGGAAGGTATCTCTATGATAGTCAAACAGTTTCTTGAAGATCGTTGTGAACTGGAAGTACAATACAAAAGAGTGGTGAATTATGAGGGAAATTTAAATGCACAAAGACTTATAAATACTTACTTTGAAAAGATGGATCTTTTTAGATGGAGAGGGTTGGGTAATGTACCAGACAGTGGACTTAGACTCAAAGAAGAGTTTTCACAGTATGATGCGGAGGTTGTCTATAAAGATGTACTACCTATCGCTGAGATAGAAGACCACAAACTGTGTATCTGTGGTGATATACTTAGAGGAATGGCAAAGCCGCCTGAATGTACTATTTTTGGGACTGCTTGTAAGCCTACTACTCCTATTGGGTCTTGTATGGTAAGTAGTGAAGGTGCCTGTGCGGCGTATTATAAATATGGAAATTTAATATGACTAAAACTATCACTATTTCACATGGTAACGGTGGGGAAGAGAATAATGAACTCATTAAAAATATATTTTATAAACATTTTGAAAATGATATCTTAGCGAAGAGTGAAGATGCTGCCGTGATAGAAGAGGGTAAACTGGCATTTACGACGGATAGTTTTACTGTCTCTCCTCTATTTTTCCCTGGTGGAGACATAGGAAAACTTGCTGTATGCGGTACCTGTAATGACTTGGCTATGATGGGTGCGAAACCGAAATATATGACCTGTTCAGTCATCATTGAAGAGGGATTTCCGACACGTGATCTTGAGAAGATCGTTAAAAGTATGAAAAGTGAACTGGAGATCAATGGTGCCATAGTGGTCAGTGGAGACACAAAAGTGGTACCACGGGGATCTGTGGATAAACTTTTTATCAATACGACAGGTATAGGACACATTGAACATCAAGGCATCTCTGCCTCAGGATTGAAAGAAGGAATGAGTGTTTTAGTCAGTCGTGATGTCGGGACACATGGCGCTACCATATTTTCTGCACGCGAGGGGATAAAGTTGGAGAGTGCATTAAAGACGGATTGTGCCTCTCTGTATCCACAGGTAAAAGTGTTGATGGATGCCGGTATTAAGCTCATAGCGTTACGTGATGCCACGCGTGGGGGTGTTTCTGCAGTACTCAATGAATGGGCAAAAAGTTCGGATGTCTGCGTAGAGATAAATGAAGAGACTATCCCTGTACAAGAAGAGGTTAAAGGTATTTGTGAAATGCTTGGTTTTGAAGCACTTAACCTTGCAAATGAAGGTACTTTTGTACTTGCTGTGGCAAAAGAAGATGAAACAAAAGCCTTGGAAGTCTTACAAAGAACACACAGCACTTCAGCTCTTATAGGTACGGTGACAGAATTGCATAAGGGCAAAGTCATACTCAACTCTTCATGGGGTACAAAGCGCTTTTTAGATTTGCCTACGGGTGAGTTGTTGCCTCGTATCTGTTAAGAGGCCCAGATGAAAATACTTCTACTCTGTACTACATTTAACTCACAGACCCAAGCAGTCTACACGACATTAAAAGACAGAGGAGATGAAGTCGCTGTGGCTTTTGCCATCTCTGAAGCACAGATGCTCGAAGAGATAGAAGCTTTTGAAGCAGAACTTATACTTTGTCCTTTTCTAAAAGCCTATTTACCTGCGAGTATTTATGAGAATTATACGACATACATCTTTCACCCCGGACCCATAGGAGATAGAGGAGCAAATGCTTTGGAGTATGCACTTCAGGGTCATAGCAAAGAATGGGGAGTGGTTATTTTGAAAGCCAATGCACTTTACGATGGCGGGGATATTTATGCCCAAGAGCATTTTAAAATACGTGACACATATAAGGCTTCACTTTATCGCCAAGAGATAGTACAGGCTTCACTTAAAGCGTTGGAAGCATTTTTTGTCAATCTGAAAAATGAAGAGAGTACAGCACAACTTTTAAATCCTGTCCATGAACCGTTCACGCAGAAAAAAAGAGCGATTGACTGGGAAAAAGATAATACTCAGACCATCATAGAAAAGATACACCTAAGTGACTCTTTGCCGGGTGTGTTGGATGAAATACTGGGGATGCGATGTTATCTTTACGGAGTGCATAAAGAAGAGAAGTTCAGAGGGGAAGCGAAAGAGATACTTGCCAAACGGGACGGGGCTATCTGTCTGGGTACCATAGACGGTGCGGTTTGGATCTCACATCTTAAAGCGGTTGGAGGTTTTAAGCTTCCTGCAACCTATGTACTCAAAGAGAAACTGCAAGGGATCAAAGAAGAGCGTTTACCTTTGATCTTTGATAAAAGTTATGATACTTTTTATGAAGTAAGCATGGAAAAACGGGACAATGTGGCTTATCTCTGTTTTGGATTTCATAATGGTGCTATGAGTACAGCACAATGTATACGGCTAAAGTATGCAGTGGAGTATTTAAAAACAGAATGCGATGTCTTAGTGCTTGTAGGAGGTATGGACTTTTTCTCCAATGGCATACACCTAAACATACTTGAAGACAGCGAAAAACAAGGAGAAGACGGTTGGGCAAATATTAATGCTATGAATGATCTGGTGCGCTCCATTCTTTATGCAGATAAAGTGGTTACCGTTGCCTCTTTTGGGCGTAATGCAGGGGCAGGAGGTGTTTTTATGGGGCTTGCCTGTGACTATGTTGTGGGTAAAGAAGGGGTTGTTCTGAATCCTCACTATAAAACTTTGGGACTTAGCGGAAGTGAATACCATACCTACACTTTGCCGAAACGTGTGGGTGAGGAGATGGCAGAGTCACTGTTGAAGGCGTGTTTGCCTCTCTCTGTCACAAAAGCAAAAGCGATCGGGATGATAGATGAAGTGTATGGACATGAGAATTATTATGAAGAGTTACACACTTTTGCCAAAGGGTCGTATGATGATGAGTTCATTTGGCAGAAACAGGATTACCTGGAAATGCATAAAGAAGAGATAGATGCACTCAAAGAGAAAGAGCTTGCCGTGATGCATCCTGAGTTTTGGAGCAATCAGAGTGATTTTCATACTTTAAGACATGAGTTTGTCACTAAGNTTTGCCCCAGAGAGACACCTGAAAGATTGAAAATAACATNAGAAAAGGAAAAGGTCCATGCATGAATACAGTATAGTCCAAGCGCTTTTAGAACAATGTGAAGACTATGCCAAGGCAAATGATTCAACGAAGGTTACTAAAGTGGTAACGAAGATAGGAAAGCTCAGTGGTGTGGAACCACATCTGCTGCAAACAGCTTTTGAAACATTTAAAGAGAAGACGGTGTGTGATGAAGCAGAGTTTATTATAAATTTGCAGGATCTTAAGCTTTCCTGCAATGTATGTCAAAAAGAGAGTGAACAAAGTGAAGTGCGTTATCAATGTGTCCATTGTCAAAGTACAGATGTATCTGTAATTGATGGTGAAGAGATGTATTTGATGACACTAGAGATGGAATAAAGTGAATAGATCTATCAAAATGTTGCTTTGACCCTCAAATAATAACTGTTACCCAAACTCCCAAACTCACTCTCATTACCGCCAGAATAAAGCATCGCTCCTAAAGCAATGGAAGCGTCATCGCTGAGGCTGTACTCAATCAGAGGTGCAACGTAGCTGCTTTGGTCTTCCGGGGCATAGATAATACCCATTGAACCGTTGATAAGCAGGTTAAAGTCATAATAGGCCGAGGCTCCGACATAATTAGAAGAGAGGTGACGGTTGTTACTCAGTGTGCTCTCCTGATGGATGAGAATTTCACCAAAAGTATAGGTTTTTGAAGAGTGAAGCCACTCTGTCATGACCGTGAGACCATTTTGAAAACCATAATCCAAGCCCAGTATACCCTGATAGAATTCTTTATCTAAAAGTTTATCGTTAAAGTAGCCGCCTTCACTTCGATACTCTATACCTGTGTCAAAAAGATTGCCTTCTAATTCATAGGCGATCATCTGGGCATCATTGCTTGAAAGAAGATCCACTGCGATGTCTGCAAACCCAATATTTCCTTTCACTCTGCCCGCATATTTATAACTGTGGTCATGACGTTTAGCCATAACACCCATCACTTCACTCAAGTCACCCAGTGCATAGGTATAGGAGAGCGCATAGGCTCCATAGATTTGGTCAGGTTCAAGGGCAAGTGGGTTTCTGGGGTTAAAAAGATCTGTAGGTGTCCAGATGCGTCCTACACCCATACTGATCTTTTGCAGACCAAAAACTACTTGGTGTTTTTCATCTGCATAGCCGACATTAAAACGGTGTATGCGTCCAAACACTTCACCGCTTCCATAGTTTTTTGCATTGGTCTCTATATCAAAGGGAGTGTCTGCTTTGATAGCGCGCAAATACTGGTACTCAAAGCTGTCAATATAATTTTCTCCAAAATAGTTATCTATATCTGCAATGACATTGACAAACCAGTTTGCCTCTTTCATCTTGTCAGTAAAGCGTAACCGGTTGTAATTGTAGAGTACTCTGTCGTCAACAGGAAAGGGTGTTTTTGAGATCGTATAATTGGTGTTTTCTATGCTGATATCATGGTCTATGGCCATGAGAGGCACAGTCAAACAGCATAAAATTACAAGTTTAGCGATCTTCAATGACAACTCCGTCACCCAGAACGATGATACGTTTGGACTGTTCTAAAACATACTTGTCGTGTGAAGCAAAAATGACGGTAACATGCTCTTTTTCATTGAGTGTACGCAGCATGTTCATGAGCCGCTCAGAGTTTTTTGAGTCAAGGTTTGCTGTGGGTTCATCTGCCAGTATCAGTTTGGGACGCGAAGCGACAGCACGGGCAACGGCAACACGCTGCTGCTGACCACCGCTTATCTCACCGGGGAGTTTGTCTAAGATCTCTTCTATCTGTAAGATGGAAGAGAGCTCTAAAATACGAGCATCTATCACCTTGTCATTGAACTTGAGCAGCTTCATGATAAACCTGATGTTCTCACGAACGGTAAGGACATGTATGAGATTATATGCCTGAAAAATGAAACCGATATCATGCAGTCGAAGCTTTGCCATCTTTTCTTCACTGTAGGCAGATATCTCTACTTCATCAAGAAAGATTTGTCCGCTTGTCGCTGTGTCGAGCCCTCCTATGATGTTGAGAAGGGTGGTCTTACCTGAACCGGATTCACCGCTAAGTGTAGTGAACTCTCCTTTCTCAAATGAGAGATTGATATCTGTAAGGGCTTTGACCTCTTTTGGAGAGTCAGGGTAGAATGTTTTGTAGATATGGTTGAGTTTCATAACATTTTTCCTTGTATGACTTGTATAGGTTTTATCTTTTTAAGCATGCGCAGAGGCCAGATCACTGAGAGTAGAGTAGCAAAAAATACAGCAAAAAAAGCTTGAAAGAAATAGTAAAGATGCATATTGGCATACATGACAGCACTATAGCCATATAATTCCAAGCCTGCTTCAAAAGAGCGTAGATCCACACCTGCTGTTGACATATAAAAAAGTAAGATCCATCCGAGAAAAGCACCTGCTATAAAACCGACTATACCTAACAAAGATGCTTCTAAAAGTATTTGATTTCTTACTGTCTTGTAGGGGGTACCGATGGCAAGCATGATACTGAACTCACGCATTCTCTCTAAAACAGAAACAAGCATCACTCCAAAGATCCCAAGTGCAGCAACGATAAAGACGATCGCATAAGAGGCCAAATTGAAGATTTTCATCCACTCCTGCATCTGTATGAGTAAAGGGTACAACTCATCCCAACGAAGCACATCTGTATTTGGAAACACTGTTTGCAGCTCTTTTTGTACTTTTGCCATGTGTTCTACATCTTTGATACGTAGTGCTATCTGTGTAGCACTCTCTTTGAGGTTGAGGAATGCTGATATTTTTTCCATAGATACAAAAACAGTGTACTCATCAAGAGCAGGATTTCCTGTTTTGAGAATGCCAGAGATGCGAAAAGAGATAGCGTTGATCTCATCTGTCACATCCTGAGCAGTGAAAATCACACGGCTGCCTATAGTTAGATGGAGCTTTTTGGCCAATGCTGAACCGATCAAAGCCCCTTTATTCCCTTTACCAAAACTATACTCTCCTTTAGTAATGAACGCATCGAGCTGACCAAAATTTTGTTCATTTTCCAAAGAGATACCTTTAATGGTTGCTCCAAGTGATTTGTGTGCTGTGGCGATGAGCCCCTCTTGTTGTAGTCGAACTGAGTAAGAGGTAAGCTCTTGAATCTTAGAGAGTTCTTTCTCGAATTTTGAGAGTGGACTGAGTCTATAGTCAAGACTTTTGTGCAGACGATACTCTTTGGCGTAGAGTGATATCTCTCCGGAGTCACTGCGAATAGTTGTGTTGATCAAATGGGTGATCATACCGTCATAAAGCCCTTGTAGTCCAAGCAGACCAGAAAGACTCAAAGCAATCATCATGATCACCATGAAAGAACGTGTTTTACGTCTCCATAAGCTTAACCATGCGAGGTGTTGAGCTATCTTAAACATATCGCATTGCCTCCATTGCTGTAAGCTTGTTGATCTTTGCTACCGGATAGATAATGGCTGTCAGATTTAGCATAAAGATCGTCAGAGCATTCCAGGCTATGG
>JGI24024J18818_10000568_pt1 | contig 14272 bp, 10 predicted proteins | sample Cruoilmetagenom2_FD_18818 | JGI IMG/M metagenome (IMG submission 18818) | reverse complement strand
TCTGTCTTGACCCAGTGACATAAACTGTAATACCTTTGCAACCTAATTCCCAGGCGGATTTATATGCCCTGGCAATGTCCTCTTCTGATGTTATCTCAGGAAAATTAATCGTCTTGGATAGGCTGTTATCAACAAAGGCTTGCATAGCAGCTTGCATGCGAACATGTTCATCTGCAGTGATATCATGTGATACAACAAATGTTTGGCGAACGTGATCTGGCAGCCCCACAATCTCTTGGCAGGTACCGGATTCCATTACTTGATCGAATATTTCTTCCCTTAACACTTCATCNAGTCCCGCATCTTCTAGTGCCTGGTTGAATAGTGGGCTGGTATATTTCAGTTGGAGGTCNTTTCCATTATCGTTAACGTGTCGAATATACGCTAGAGCAAACACTGGCTCACAGCCGTANCCCTCGCACCCAGCTACTGTTGCAATGGTTCCTGTTGGGGCAACAGTTGTCTGTGCTGCATTTCTTATTCCATTTTTGCGGATCCCAGCAACAACGGAGCTCCAATCTATTGATGGACGGTCCCAGTCATTTTGATATTCGTTAAGCGGTTGAGGGGGTTGCCACGAAAGTTCCTTTGGATCATAAATCGATCCTTCTATTGCATCAAAAGGTCCTCTTTCTTTTGCTAGTTCAATGCTGGTCAGCATCGAGTGAAATCGAATAAATTCCATAACCTGGGCCGAGAATTCTTGCCCCATTTCGGAACCATAACGGACGCCAACGTGGTACATCAAATCCGCTAAACCCATGATCCCCAACCCAATCCGGCGCGCTCTGAAAGCGGCTTCCTGAAGCTGGGGAACTGCAGGAACATATGAATTCGCTTGAACTACATCCTCAAGAAATCTGGTCGCCAGCTGAACACTTTTTTGCAGCCCATCCCAATTAACGCTACCATCAGGACCACTGTGCTGGGCTAGATTTACGGAACCCAGGCAGCAATTCTCATATGGTCCCAGCCACTGCTCACCACATGGATTGGTTGCTTCGAGCATATACAAGTGTGGAACTGGATTTGATCGGTTGGCTGCATCAATGAATAAGACCCCCGGTTCGCCATTATGGTGGGCCTGGTGAACAATTTTCTCAAATAATTCCCTGGCTTGAACGCGCTTGTAAACCTTTATAGGAATACCATCCTGCTCAGATTGTTCAATGGTTCCAGAGAACGATTTGTAATTCTTTGAGGAAACATCAGGGAAGACAAGATCCCATTCTTGATCTTCCTTTACCGCCTCCATGAAAGCATCGGTAATTCCAACCGAAATATTAAAATTAGTAATCGCATCCTCATCTGTTTTGCAAGTAATGAAATCTTCAATATCAGGATGGTCCACTCGCAGAACACCCATGTTGGCTCCACGTCGCGTCCCACCTTGGGCGATCTCACCAAATGCTTTGTCATACACGCGTAAGAATCCAACGGGACCGGTGGCCTGTCCTGCTGAAGTTTTTACCAGGGTTCCCTTGGGGCGCAGGCGGGAGAATGAAAAACCGTTCCCACCACCAGTTTGTTGAATTAATGCTGCATCACGCAATGTTTGGAAGATACCCGCTGAATTTCTACCCATATCATCTGATACAGGTAGTACAAAGCAGGCTGCTAATTGGCCAAGGGGTGTGCCCGCACCAGTAAATGTCGGGGAATTTGGAAAAAAACGTCTTGTGGATAATAATTCATAAAAACTTCTGGCTATTGATTCGACATCATTCCCCCATTCTGCCTCAACCTTCGCCACATGATATGCGACTCTCCAAAATGTCTCTTCTACTTCCTCGATTGGTTCGCTGTTCTCATCCCTGCGAACGTAGCGACGAGTAAAGACCTGGTGAGCGTTCTCCGTAAGATCTACCTTATTTAACTCAGCCGGTAAAGATGGGGTAGGTAAAATCCCAGATCTATCATATTCTACCTTGACATTCTCCTCTTTCAACATTAATCTACCTCCTGACAGGTATACCAACTTTGATGCAAGGTGAAACATCCCGAGGGGAAAGGATGTCTACTCTATTATTATTATTTAGCTATCAAGTAAATGATCGATTTCATCCCGGATAGATCTCAAATCATCTAATCCGAGATATACAATTGCATACCGGATATAAGCTACTTGGTCCATCTCCTTTAATCCGGCGATTACCATATCCCCCACAACCCTGGAAGACACTTCTGCGCGTCCCATCGCCTGAAGGGCTGATTCAATTTCTCCAACCAAACGCTCAATTTCTGCTGCAGATACTGGTCTTTTCGCGCACGAATTCGAATGCCCCCGAGTAGTTTGTCCCGGTCGAATTCTTCACGCGTTCCATCTTGCTTGACCAGCAAAGGGTTGGCAAGGATTGCCCGTTCATATGTACTGAATCTTTGGCTGCAATTGTTGCACTCTCGTCTCCGGCGAATTCCTCCTCTAGAATCATGGGAGGTATCCACCACACGAGAATCTTCATCCTGGCAATAAGGACAACGCATTACAACCCCTTTAATAGAACAAATGTTGCCGCCATATATGGCGGTGTTATCTGGACCACCCCTACATGTGGTATCAGCTGGGCAAGTATTCTAGCATACCTAGGTTCAATTGGCAAGCCGTTCAAGTCAAATCTAACCTTAAAATATTCAATAATTATTTAACCGCCCTCATCCCCATCCCAGGGGAAGGCAATCCCGGGAAGGGGACGAGGGACCTCATGATTCGAGCAAGAGTTTCCCAAATTTTCTATGCTGGCCTACCTTAATCGATCACACCGACTTCGGTACAAACCGATTCGAACAAATTTCTCTGCATCTACGAATGAAATGCAACGCATACAAAGACCGGTAAATATTTCCTAGCGACCACGATTTCTTAAGAATGTTGGAATATCCAGGTCTTCAGTGTTAAATGTTCGTGGCTGGAAATCTGAAGGATTGCTCGAATTAGCTACCACTTCGCTAGGTTCTGGAATTTGAGCCGATTCATTTACTCGTGGTTTAGAGGATTTCTCCAAAAGGCGCCGAGGGATCCCTGTGCGCTCAAAGCCAGTAGCGATCACGGTTATGCGCAGCTGGTCACCAAATGACGGATCAATCACAGCTCCGAAGATCAGATTGACATCAGGGTGTGCAGTCTCTTTGATGATCGCGGCGGCCTGGTTGACCTCGAACAGAGTCATATCTGGACCACCGGTTACATTGAACAAGATTCCACGTGCACCGTCTATAGTAATATCCAACAATTCGCTGGAGATCGCCGCCTCGGCTGCCTCGCGGGCTCTTTCTTCACCCTTGGCATTTCCAACTGCCATCAATGCCGCGCCACCTTCAGACATAATCGTGCGCACATCGGCGAAGTCTAAGTTGATGAGACCAGGTACGGTGATCAATTCAGAGATCCCTTGAACACCCTGCCGCAGGACATCGTCAGCTATGTTGAACGCTTCATGCAAATTTGCTCGCTTATCAACAATTTGCAACAGGCGATCATTAGGGATCACAATTAATGTATCCGCCTGTTCCTTGAGCTGGTCGATGCCACCTTCAGCAGCTTCAATGCGGCGCGATCCTTCAAATGTGAACGGACGTGTCACCACACCGATCGTGAGCGCACCTACTTCGTGGGCGATTTGGGCGACGATCGAGCAAGCGCCGGTTCCTGTGCCACCACCCATGCCACCGGTGATGAACACCATATCAGCGCCCCGTAGGACATCATACATTTCTTCAGCTGACTCTTCGGCAGCTCTTTTACCCATCTCTGGATCACCACCTGAGCCTAATCCGCGGGTCAATTTATCACCGATTCTTACCCTTACTGGTGCTTTTGACAACATCAACGCCTGAGCATCAGTATTTACAGCGATAAATTCAACACCTTGTAATCCTTCCTCGATCATCCGGTCGACAGCATTACATCCGCCGCCGCCAACACCAACAACTTTGATATTGGCAAAGGACTCAACTTGGTTGGGGGGACTTACCATTGCGTTCATACGTTACTCCTCCTTCGAATCATGGGGTTTATGATGTGGTTGTGATATTTTTGCAAATACATGTTTACCGGTAAAATTACCAATATTTGAGTAGATAATAAATCCATCTACGGAAACAGCCGGCGCAATAAATTTTTTACATATTCCCAATCGAAACCTCCTCCATGTGAACTAATTTTAGGTTGGGCAATCTCCCCGCCAATTTCAGTCATCAACATTGACCATTTCAATAAGCCTACGCTAGTAGAATAAGCTGGAGAATACAATTTATCGGTCATACCAATCAAATTTTCTGGCTGGGCGATCCGGACCGGTAATCCTAATACCTGGGAGGCGATCGTGTGTATCCCGGGAATACCGCTTGAACCACCAGTTAAGACCATCCCTGCAGGAAGCAAGCCATCATATCCAGAGCGTTTGATCTCTTGTAAGACCAGGCTGAATATTTCTTCCACTCTTGCTTCGATAATTAAGGCCAGCTCGCGACGCCTAATCTGAAGCGGCATTTCTTCCCCAAAGGGTCGCACATGAAATTCTTCGTTCTCTCCTATTTGAGTTTCGACAGCATGGCCATGTTGCTTCTTGATATCTTCAGCCTGGGAAATTGGCAGGCGCAATCCATGTGCAATATCCGATGTTATATGGTCGCCGCCAACTCCAAGCACCATCGTATGCCAGACATCACCTTCGATAAATATTGCCATGTCAGTGGTTCCACCACCAATATCACACACGACTACTCCCATTTCCCGTTCCGTCTCTGAGAGTACGACTTCTGCAGAAGCTAAAGGATTTAGCACAAATTGGTTTGTATTCGCACCAGCTTGAAGGACACAATTTCTCAGATTCTCCACTGCAGATGCTGCTACAGTGATGATATGGGTTTCAACTTCTAATCGATAACCATGCATCCCCAATGGCATGCGGATACCAGGTTGCCCATCAACAGTAAATCCACGTTGAATCACATGGATGACTTCACGGTTATGAGGAATGGCTACCGCCCGCGCGGCTTCCATTGATCGAATCACATCATCTTCACCGATAGTGCGACCCGAAACACCAACCACTCCTCTGCTGTTCACAGATGACACCTGAGAGCCTGCAAGGCTGACCAATGCAGATGTGATCTCCATACCTGAGGTGTGTTCAGCCTTCTCAATTGAACGAGAAATCGCCTGTGTCACAGCCCGGACATCCACCGGAACCCCCTTGCGCATCCCTTGTGATGGTTCGATCCCAACACCAAGGATTCGTAAGAGGCCGTCCTCTTCGACACGACCTACAAGGGTGCAGATTTTCGTGGTGCCAATATCAATTCCGACAATAATCGGTTCGTCCATTGTTACCGCTCCAGGCGATAATACGGTGCGTGAACATGCTCCACGCTGATGAATGCAGGTCTTATACCCGCTTTTTTCAACCGTTTAAAGGTTTTCCAATATACTTTCCACTTAAGTTCCATGTCTTCCCCGTCAGTTCCAAAATAAACTTGCCAACCCCGCGGATCAAACCAACCAAGTCCATGCTGGTTGTCGTACGTGAGGGGAGAGTTTTCAGGTATTTCTTGATTCAATGTGAGAACTGCATTAATCAATGCCACCGGAATCTTTTGATCGACAGCTTCACCACCTGCTAATTCTTCACTATCTGCTGTTTTGGATCCTAATAAATCGCTGCCCTGAACTGTGATCCCAGGATTCCAATCTCCATGGGGCATATAAGCCATTCCACTTTCATCAATCCANTAGGTCTGACCATCTTCCTGCCAGGCCAGAACTGGCTGCCGNTCAACCAGGTTCACCAAAACTTTATTCGGTANCTCTGTATCGACNGATANATTATCAAGTTCAGGATACGCAATTCGCAAATCTTGCTCAACCTTCGCTGGGTCAACAAATATGATTGATTTTCCAACCACATCTGCGACCGTATTGATCTCATCATTCGATAATCGCACCAGACCTGTCACGTCAATTGCTGCCACGTTGAAAAATGGAGAGGACCAGAGAAAATAGATCATAAAACCGAGAACAGCAATGAGCAAAGCCGAAATTAANCGCCATCCGACTCCNATCGAAGGTATTGAGGGAAGCCTCATTTCGGCACCCTGACCATTCAATGCAATATCAAACCTACGCCGACCNTGCTTATCTTTTTTNTGACTATGCGCAAGTGACGCAGCTGCTCCTCCCCGCACCAAGATAGGCGGAAATTCTCCACTTTGTGATTTCTGAGATCGGCGCTTAGTTTCCGTTTTCATCTTCCGGGGACGCCTTTCTCTTTTTTCACGCAGCAACTCAGCTCGTGTTGGTTTCGCTTCAGCCATTGTTAATCATCACCTTTGATATCGCCATTCAGTCCGATCGCGTTCAGATCTTCTTTCTATGGCTAATTCAAGCAATCGCGTTACCAATTCCTCATAAGATAGACCACTGGCTTCCCATAATTTCGGATACATGCTGATCTTGGTAAATCCGGGAATTGTGTTCATTTCATTCAGGAATAATTCACCACTGTCTTTGTCAAGCAGAAAATCGACTCTGGCCATACCAGCGCAATCAACAGCTCGATAAGCTCGCACAGCTAAATTCCTGACCTGCTGAGTTACTTCAAATGGAACCGGAGCAGGGATCAACAATTCTGAGCGGTCATCGATATATTTTGCCTCATACGAATAAAAATCAGCTGCAGGAATCACTTCCCCTGGTACTGAAGCAATGGGATCATCATTTCCCAGCACGCTCACTTCAATTTCACGAGCGTTAATTCCTTTCTCAACTAGCAACCGCCGGTCATACCTTGCTGCGTCTAATAATCCTTCCATCAAATCAGATCTGTTCACACATTTTGTTATCCCAACAGACGATCCAAGATTTGCTGGTTTTGTAAACAACGGGTATGGGGCAAGCGCCTCAGCTCTTTCAATTACATCACCCATTGATTGCTCAACTTCATTGCGCGTGACTATAATTGTTTCCACCTGGGGAATTTCATTGGCGCGCATGACATCACGAAAAACACCTTTATCCATTCCAACCGAAGAACCTAAAACACCTGCTCCAACATAGGCGATTTCCGCCAACTCAAGCAATCCCTGAATAGTGCCATCCTCTCCATATGTTCCATGCAATATCGGGAAGACAACATCTAACCTTGACAATTGTTTGATGATCTCGCCTTCTTCAGAAGGGTGAATTACGTACAACCCTGAACGTTCAGGATCAGGAAAGATCATCGCTGTTGTCAGCGAATTCAATTTCTCTTCTGATGAAAACTGGTTGAGTAAATCCTCCCCAACAAGCCAAGATCCATCATGTGTGATTCCAATTTGAATGACATCAAATTTTTCCGGATCCATGACTGATAGTATAGAGCGCGCAGATAGAAGCGAAATTTCGTGTTCGCCAGATCGACCTCCAAAAAGAACGCCTACTTTTATTTTTTGATCAGTCATGATTTCTGCTGTACGTGCCAGGCTCCAATTAGTTCAATCTCCAATTCCAAATCTATTCCGAATTTACTAGCCACAATATTTTTTGCCAGACTGATTAAATCCCAAACATCAGCGGAAGTAGCATTTCCATAATTGATAAAAAAATTGCCGTGCAGCGAACTGATCGCAGCATCACCTACCCGAATACCCTTCAAGCCTGCCTCTTCAATCAATCTACCCGCAAAATCTCCAGCTGGATTCTTGAACATAGAACCCATGTTGGCTCCGGCAGGTTGAGTTTTTCTTCGGTAGGCGCTATATTCATTAATGAGTGCTTCAACATCCTCTCGCTTACTATGCGCAAGTTGCATTAATGCTGCTAAGATAACGATAGAAGGTTGATTTTTATCCGACCACCCCAGTTTTATATCCTCACCGGTATGATGTTTCCCAAGCTGCTGTTCTTTGATGAGACTTGAACGATAAGAGAAGCCCAGTTTTTCCGCCTCCCATTGTTCTCGCTCAACCAACATACTTGGTGGGTTGCCATTCATGGACCTTTTGTCCTCTATTTCACGATGCAAGATTTCTGCCACCAGTAAATTTCCTGCAACATCACCACCATGAGCCCCAGCATTACCTAAAACCGCGCCTCCGATTGTGCCAGGAATACCAGCTGCCCACTCTAAGCCGCCAAGTCCTCGCAGTCCTGCCTGCCGGGCGACCTGGCCAAAATTTGAACCCGAAGCAGCCCAAACTGTGGGTGGCTCATTTTCTTCATTAAATACCACATCACGAGCTTTATTCAGGATTACTATCCCGCGCACACCTGCGTCGCTAACCAGCACATTCGACCCGCCTCCCAGAATGATGAATGGGAGTTCTTCCTCCCAAAGATAAGTAACCATGGCAACCAAATCATCAACTGAATTGGCGGTCAATAAACCATCTGCTAATCCACCAATACGTGCAGATGTAAAGCGAGCAAGAGATGTGTTTGATTTAAATTGCTCACCAAACTTCTCTTGAAATACCTCAACATCTATTGGCTTAAGCATATCGGTTCGGTGTTTATTCATCATTTCCATTCAATGACAGCTTTTCAACTACCTGAGCACTAATTTCGTTTGCGTCACCCGCAGATAAAACCAATACGACATCACCGGATTTTAGATTTGCAAGCAGGTGATCAACTGCCTGAATATTAGTCTCCTTGAAGCTCACATCCTTGTGTTTCATCGCTTTCACTACCTGTGATGCAGAAAAATCGTCCCTGACAGTTTCTCGGGAGGCAAAGATCTCAGTCACCAAAACATGATCGGCCTCACTGAATGCGGTTAAATATTCATCGAAGAGTGTTTCTGTCCGCGAATATGTATGTGGCTGCCATACAGCCCATACTTCACGATCGGGATAGCGATTACGTGCTGCTTCCAGAGTCGCTTGGATTTCGGTAGGATGGTGGGCATAATCATCGATCACTGCGATCCCGGATACCTCGCCCAGAACCTCAAATCTTCGTTCAGTCCCTTGAAATTCACTCAAAGCCAGAGCAGCTTTATCGATTGGCAAATCCAATAATTGGGCAACTGCCAGGCTCGCCAATGCATTTCGCACGTTGTGTATTCCAGGAACTTGTAAAGTTATCACAGCCAAATATTTTTGGTCGTGATAAATCTCAAAATTGTAGGACCCACTCTGGTTTAGCGATAAATTGCGGACAACATAATTTGGTGTCGTGTCATCTGCGCGCATTTCCATGCCATAAGATCGAGGATCAATATTTAATTCTTGACCTGCCAAATCAAATAGAGCAGCGGCTTTTGGATCATCGGTGCAGGCGAGGAGAATCCCATCCTCTGGAATTTGTTTCACGAATTCAACAAATGCTTCATAAAAATCCTTCTCTGTGGGAAAACAATCCGGATGATCATGTTCGATATTCGTGACTACTGCGATTTGAGGGTTCAAACCTAAGAACATGCGATCATACTCATCCGCTTCGATTACGAAAGTTGAACCATTTCCGGCATGTGCATTCGCCCCCAAATTCTTTGATATGCCTCCGATAATATAAGATGGATCCTGATCGATGGCAGTCAGCATCCAGCTGATCATGGCAGTCGTAGTGGTCTTCCCATGTGTTCCTGCTACAGCAACACAATATTGATCTGCTGTTATCTTCCCAAGATACTCAGACCGCTTATAAAGTGGAATATGTGCAGACTGTGCAGCCTTAACTTCAACGTTATCATCAGGAATTGCCGAAGATCTGATCACAAAATCAGCATCGGAAATTTGATCTGCATTGTGACCCACATAAACCGTAGCACCCAAATTCTCGAGTTCCCTCGCATAGGAAGAATACTCAAGATCTGAACCGCTCACCTGGTACCCTTTTTCGATCAGCAAACGGGCTATAGCAGACAAACCACTGCCTCCAATTCCAATCAAAAATGCATGCGTCATTAGATAAATACCACTACTACGAACAAGAATGCCACTGCAACAGCAAAATAAATCCAGGGGGGAACCAAATAAACTGGTGGCATTTTTTCCAGGAGATTAAGNGCGGCCTCACCCATGGCNGTGTTTGCATCGGGAGGTATAAAAAAAGGCTGGAATGGATATCCTGCTTCAGCCATATAAAACCATATNGAGCCAACAATTAGATAGCCATTTACCNCACCCAAAATGANTCCCAACAGGACATCCTGGACTCTATCCCGTGCAAATCTAGGTCCAGCGAGGGCTCTGAGGTTTGGTGTCTGGTAGCCGAAAAACACCAATAATCCGATAATTGCAGTTTGAATCCAGAAGCGAGTCGACTGATTGATATTTGAATCTGGCGACATTAGCGGTAGATATGTCTCCACCAAAACAATGATAAAAATTGCCAGCAATACACTAAAGGTAACCAGTATTTCCTTCGCCCAGCCACGCATTGCACCAATAATCGCAAAAAGGACGAGAAAAAGCCAGAATAAGACTGTGAGGCTGACCATGGACTAAATCCCTCCCGGGTTTGGAACTGAGACCAAACCTTGTAATATAATAGCGATTGATTCCGCAGCCTGTGGAATTGCCAGGGAGGACATCGCCTGGCTCATTTCATTACGCATCTGAAGATCTTTCATTAATTGGCTTATGGTTGAAAATAAATGCACATTTAATTCGTGATCTTGCAGTACGAGCGCTGCACCTCTATGCTCGAGGTAATGCGCATTGACCTCTTGATATCGCCAGGCATGCGGATATGGAATTAAGATTGCTGGTAATCCATACAATGGAAACTCTCCTAATACAGATGCTCCAGCTCGTGAAACGACAATATCTGCAGCTTTCAGTGCTGCTCCCATATCTTTATAGATGTATGGATAAGGATGGTATCGACTTCTCAATTTGAAAGGTAGCTTTTCAGAAACAATTTCAATCTCTGGCCAATCCAGATGTCCACTGATATGAATCACCTGCATATCGGCCAGCAATTCCGGCAATATCTCAATTAATGCCCGATTTATCGAGCGTGCTCCTTTACTACCTCCAAAAACAAGTAACGTCGGAATATCTCGAGATAAATTAAAATGTTGCACAGCCTCATCTCGAAGAATCGAGCCCAGGCTCAATCTTGTTGGATATCCAGTTACTCGTAAATTTGATCGATTTTCAAAATAATCCATAGAATCCTCAACAGTCAAAATGATCTGATCGGATAATCGNGCCGCAACTCGCAGTGCCAACCCTGGTTCAATATCAGGGACATAGACCACGATTTTTGGTCTTTCCGTTTGAGACCAAATTAATCGACCCGCAGCTGCAACAGGTACAGCCAGATAACCGCCTGTAAAAAACATAACCTGCGGGTGAAAGTCCTTGATAATACGTCTTGCAGATATAAAACCTTTGATTATTTTCCATAAATTTCCTGGTAAGGCTCTTAAACCAACTCCATGAACTCCTGCAGCAGGGATTGTGGTGAAGAGTATCTCTTCCCTGGATAATAAATCAATCTCAATCCCTCCTTCTCCTCCAACCCAAAGTACATCGTGATCCTTTTTTGAGGATACAGACTTCGCGTCAACTTCACTTTGTTCAAATTCCTTGTGTTCATTAACCTGCAGTACCTTTAGTACGGCGAGAGCTGGATACACCCCACCGCCTGTCCCGCCGGCGCAAATCAATAACCGCATTTAGGGACCTCTCTTCCTTTTCCTGGCTGTGAGCTGAGACCCGGGAAATGTTTATCAAGATACCGATTGCTGCCAGAGAAACTAACAGATTTGAACCACCATAACTGATGAATGGTAGAGCATTTCCTGCAAAGGGTACTAATCCGACGATTACTGCCATATTGATAAAAGCTTCAACTGCTAACCAAATACTTAATCCAGCCGCTAACAGCTTTCCCAAACCATCCGGAGCATTTTGAGCGATTTTCAAACCACGCCACAATAAAATAACATTTAAGAACACTACCATTGATGAACCCAAGATCCCGACTTCTTCACCGATCACGGCAAAGATACTATCTGTCGGAGGCACAGGTAATCCGGTTAGTTTCGTTTCTGCGCGTCCAATTCCGACTCCGAACCAGCTACCTTTTACTAAGGCTTCCAAAGATCGCGATAGATGGAGCGGTGCTTGAGTCAGGTCTTGAATGCTGATAACGTACTCGGATAAACGTTGGCTGCCTGTGGGATGGAAAGTAAAAACTACCCAACCAACCAGAGTTCCTACAACCAGAAAGAGTACGATCTGACGCAGATCACCGCCTGCCAGGAAGAACATGATTCCGCCAATAATAAATATGGTTACTGTAGCACTCAGATCAGGTTGGAGCAGGATTAATCCTCCGATTATTCCAAGGATTACACTTAATGGCAACAGACCAAAACTAACGTTGCTTAATTGCTCTTTCCTGGCAAATAGCCAAACTGCAAGATATATAACTACCGCTAACTTAGCAACCTCCGACGGCTGGCCAGATCCCTGGAAGAGCGTACGAGCAGCATTATTGATCACCTCATTGACAAAAAGCACAACTGCCAAACCAATGATAGTAACGACGATGATCGGAATTGCCCATTTTCGAAAGCGGTGGTAATCAAATAGGGCAAGAAATGCCGCGACGACAATACCGATTAATGCGAATATTACCTGCTTTCTAAACATATAACTGGGTGCTTCTCCCAGGACGACCATTGAATAATCTGTGCTGGACGAGTAAACCATCAACAATCCAAACATTAATAATGTAAAGACCACGATGATCAACCAGATATCCATGCCCAAGCGTGGCGGTCTCCAGGCTGATTGGCTATTTTTTCTTGCAGCGGGCATATCCCGACTGACGCTCATATTAGCTCCATTACCCATTTTTTATATACCTCCCCACGTTCTTCAAAATCAATAAATTCGTCAAAACTTGTGCCGCCAGGGGAGAGCAACACTACATCCCCGGGCATCACCTTGGTGGCAGCAGATTTAACTGCTTCCTCCAAACCTGAACAACATGTCACTGTGGTGTTTGAATTAATCTCGTACTGGGTCAACGCAGAAGAAATTATTCCCACAGCTTCACCGAATAAAATTAGATGCTTTACCCGCTCGCAAACCAGTGAGGCAAATCCATCCCACGGTAAATCCTTATCACGACCACCTGCCAGTAATATCAAGGGTTCAGAAAATGCATTGATCGCCGCAATAGCCCGTTCAGGTGCTGTGGCAATCGAATCGTTGTACCAATCTCCACCTCTGTATGAGCGGATGAACTCCAACCGGTGAGGAATACCTGCAAATTTTTTCACTCCGGTTTCCATAGCGCTTATAGGGAGACCGCAAGCCAACGCAATTGCACAGGCACCGATGACATTCATGAGATTATGCGTGCCCCGTAAAGGGATATCCTGGTGTTCGATTACCCTAGTTCCAATCTCACCAGGTGATGATTGCAACTTGATCTGAACTGATTGAGATTTAGCATCGAAATACACACATTGGGAATCTGTAAAGGTTTCCTGATCGCTGAAAGCCACCAAGCGACCATTTAGATCTTTAATCATGTCCCAGACAACAGGATCATCATGATTTAAAATTGCTACATCCTGCGAATCTTGAAATTTAACGATTCTTGCTTTAGCCGCAATATAATCCTCCATGGTTCCATGCCGGTCAAGATGATTAGGGGTGATGTTTAGGATCGCAGCCACCTCAGGTGAACTATGCATAATCTCCAGCTGAAAACTTGATAATTCCATTACGGCCAAATCGATTGGCTTGATCTGTTCCACTACCGATATCAAAGGAGAACCAATATTTCCACCGACCCACACTTTTGAATCTTTTTGAATCGATATTGGAAGTGATTTGTTTGCATCGATAATTTGGACATCATTTCTCAACTCTTCAACCGCAGCCTGAGCGATCAATCCGACCAGGGTGGTCGTTGTAGTTTTTCCAGCCGATCCGGTGATACCAATCACTCTGCAAGGGCAAACCTCCAGGAATATCTGGGAATCATTTGAAATTTGGATTCCCCGACTGGATGCTTCCTTTACAATCGGTAAATCACCTGGTACACCTCCAGAGATATAAATCAAATCGACGTCTTCAAGAATTGATATTGGGTGACCGCCGCAAACCCATTCAATTGGCTCATCTGCGAGGGACTCAAGGGCTTCACCAAGCTGTTCGAGCGGTCGCTGATCGTTGACGACAACCTGCGCACCATGCTGTGACAGGTAGCGTGCCAAAGCGATCCCTTGGCGGGCAATGCCGATCACCAAAACTTTCTTGCCTGACCAATCCTTTGTTTGTTTCATCAATTCAACTTCTCTTATCGCGAACATCACTA
>JGI24024J18818_10000567_pt1 | contig 14273 bp, 9 predicted proteins | sample Cruoilmetagenom2_FD_18818 | JGI IMG/M metagenome (IMG submission 18818) | reverse complement strand
AGCAGCAACAGCATACCCTGTAACGATGCAATCAACGCGACTATGAGTGAAGTCGCAATCAGCAGGCCGGTCCAGTTCAAAGAACCCAGACCCAGCCGATCCAGTAAATTTTGCTGTTCATCTTTACCGTATCCAATCACCCACAGATACCAGCTGGTGTTGAGATCATCCAGAAACCACAGCGTGCGATTCCATAGCATCTGCATTGCTGGCCGGGCTATTGCGGCCTGAAGTTGTTCAGCATTGAGGCTGCCAAACGCCTGTCCAGCTGCTGCCAACAGGCGGATCGCATCCAGCCCGAATTCTATACGTTCCGGCGCAACGACAGCGGTCGGATCGACACGAACCCAGCCATCATTTTCCAACCACACTTCCGACCAGGCGTGTGCATCACTTTGACGAACAATGAGGTACTCTCCCTGTGGNTTCCATTCTCCTCCCTGATAGCCTGCAATCACGCGCGCGGGTAATCCGTTCAAACGCATCAGCAACGTGAAAGCCGAGGCATAATGTTCGCAATAGCCTTTGCGTGTTTCGAGCAGGAATTGCCGCATTGGTGTTTTCCCGAGCAAAGGCGGTTTCAGCGTGTAGGTAAATCCTTCATTGCGAAAATAGTCCAGTACCCTGTCGATATACGCCCCCGGGTTATCTGTCTGCTGGTATAGTTCATTGGCAAGATCACCCAGTGACTGTTCCACAGCATCCGGGACAGCCGTGTAACGCTTGTGCTCCGCATCTGTCAATGCTGTAAAGCGCGCATTTAGCACCGAAACCATATCTATTCGCGTCCGTTCCACCATCGGTGTGGTCGCAATTAGTGTCTGCCCGCGCCCCCAGCGCAGCGAGCCAGGCTTACTTACCGGCAAATCCAGCGAGAATACCCAACGCGTATTACTGGGTTCCAGCAAAACGCTGTACTTCAGCGCGTCTGCCGGGTCGTACTCCGGCTGCGGAGAGCGAAGCGTCTGCAAATAACGTTTATTCTGTTTCCAGCTGTTGTTTGTATATTCCCCCAGCACGATGCCACGCCAGTAGCGCTGTTTCATATCAGGCGCCTTGCCATCAATATCAGCGCGAAATGCGATTTCATCACTCTCGTTGAGCCGGTTGATAGAGCCCGGTTTTATAACGTCAGACATACCTGTCATTCCAGCGTGGCTGTCGCCAGGCAGGCCAAACAGACCAATTGGAACGCGTGGAAACAGAAGAAACAGCACAACACCGATCGGCATCGCGAGAGCAATTAAAACAGCAGAACGCCTGACCATCACCGATAGCCGACTGCGGTCGCTGTGATTCAGGTATTGCATCACAGCAGTTAATACAATCACGATGACCAACATGTAAGCACCCAGCAGCATGGACTGTGAATATAAAAAACTGGTCAGGACAATCATGAAGCAAAGGAATACTACGATCATGCAATCCCGGAAAGTGCGTATCTCCAGAAATTTCAATGCACTCAGTCCGATAAGCATGGCAACACCGGCATCACGTCCGAGCAGCGTGCCATAGTGACGATACAACAATACGCACAAACCAATCAGCAGAAGTAATCTGACTGCACGCATGGGAATGGCAATGGCGCGTTTCATGATCCACATACGCCACAGGAACAGCACAATGGTGAACAAAGACAACCACATGGGTAGATATTCAACATGCGGACTAACCGACAAAGCGAACCCCAGCGACAGCGCAATCAATGCCTGCTGATCCGGCAGCGGATCACGACCCGTGGAAATATTGAATTTGAGCCACCTGTGCTTATTCATAGCAGTGCAAGCTCCCGGAGGCAGTGTTCCATGTGCTGGTTGCCCGTATCAGGTGGTATCTTTTTGCCTGGTAAGCTGAGCTCAAAACGGGCTCCCAGTCTGTTCGCTTCTATGACCCAGCGCGTAATCAGGCTGATGCGTGACTCAATATCGCCTTGCAAATGCTGCATGCTGAATTCCAGCTGTGGCGTCTGACCTGCGGCGAATTCCTTGGTATGCATGCCTTTACCGCGTGCATATGCCTTCCAGTCCACGTGCTGCAATGCATCGCCTTCGCGGTAGACACGCAAACCGGCAAAGTCATCATGTCCGGCGGTCTGCGTCAGAAGATTATCGGACACCTCTCCACCCGTCCCTGGGGGAAAAGGCAACAACGGACCGGGCTTTGGATAGACCAGGCACTTCCTGCCTTCCTGATATGCCCGCGACCAGGAAAACATGATCCCGAGCGGATAGCGAGTGTTTACCTGTACTGCCGGCAACATCACCCAACCTCTGCGCACTGTGTTGACCTCACAGGGTATACAGACAAGCTCCCCCGGCTGCAGGTTCAGGCGCTGCCCCTGCTCACCGTCAATGTCGATCCCGACATCATGACGTTGCCTGTCAGAGTGATTCTGCAGGCAGACCTGGTAGTTGAGCGAGTTGCCTGCAAAGGCCTTCATACAGCGACCGGTGCTAACCTCGATGCCGGACAGGTTGCGATGAGTAAACAGCATGGATACCAGCACCAGCGATACCAGCAGGAATGTCATGATATAAGCCAGCGTATTTGCATAATTGACGGCAATGAGCAGCATTGCCAGTAAGACGAGCGCAAATATCACGCCATGCTGCGTTGGCAGCATGTAGAGATTACTACGGTTAAGCTGACTGGCCCGGCTATTCAACGCACCGGTGTCAATTCGATCAGGTTACTCACCGCGCTGCTGCCAATATTTATCCCGCCCTCTTCCATGCTTGCCAACGCCAATCGATGGCCTGCGATGGGCTCCAGAACCACCTGAACATCTTCGGGGATAACGTAGTCGCGCCCTTGCAGCAAAGCCCAGGCCCGGGCGCCATGCACTATATCCAGTGCAGCTCGCGGTGAAAGACCGACCCGAAAGCGGCGCACATTGCGAGACTGCTCTATCAGATCCTGAATATAATCGAGCAGTGCATGAGAAGTTTTCACATCTGATACCAGCTGCTGCCATTTCAGCAACTGTTGTTCTTCAATAGCAGCCGGCATTTCCGTAAGCCGTTTGCGCCGGTCTTCGCCTTCCAGCAGCGCGCGTTCCGATTCTCGGTCCGGGTAGCCAAGCCTGATGCGCATAAAGAAGCGATCCAGCTGGGATTCCGGTAAGGGGAAGGTGCCTGCCTGTTCCATAGAGTTTTGCGTAGCTATAACAAAGAAGGAAGCAGGCAAGCTATAAACGTTACCTTCGATACTCACCTGACGCTCTTCCATGGCCTCCAGTAGTGCGCTTTGTGTTTTAGGTGAAGCCCTGTTCACTTCATCAGCCAGCACAACGCTCGAAAAGATCGGCCCCTGATGAAATCGAAAACTGCTATTGCCAGTGTCAAATATCGAAACACCGAGTATGTCCGCCGGTAACAGGTCGCTGGTGAACTGGATACGACTGAATGCCAGTCCCATTACATTAGCCAGTGCATGGGCGAGAATTGTTTTACCCATGCCGGGTAAATCCTCTATCAACAAATGGCCGCGCGCCAGCAGGCAGCACAGGCACAGTTCAATTTGATGAGGCTTGCCCAGGATGATGCTGTTTAACTGTTGTTTAATTGTATTAATTTCTTGATTCATTGTTCTGGTTACTACCTGATCTTTATTTGAAACAAAGTATGTGCTTACTAACCTATACTGTATTAACTGGGTTCGCGAACCTGGAATTGAGTAAACTGCATGCATTTAGTGCTAATTATTTACGGGAAAGATACACTAGCCCTACAACGTAAAGACACTACATGCACACCTATTATTGTCGAGTACGGGTGTTCAATACCAGTCACGCGATGAATAAGTTATTAATAAAAACTGTCGTCTTCGCATCAATGTTCTCACTGGTTCTGATAACAACCGGTTGTACATCGTCTGGCTCAAAATCTCATCAAGTTAATTATGTTGAACAGGAGCCTGAATCCGTCAATATTGATCCTTTCGAGCCTTTCAATCGCGGCGTGTATGCCTTCAACGACGATCTGGATAAAAAGATTCTTATACCGATAGCAAAAGGTTATCAAAAACATGTGCCAAACCCCGCGCGTATTGCCTTGTTTAATTTTTTCGCGAATGTCGCGGAAGGCCGCAACATCCTGCAAAACCTGCTGCAGGGCAAATTCAATAATGCACTGGAGTGTACGGCACGTTTGTTAGTCAACAGCACTGTCGGCATATTTGGCTTCGTTGATATTGCATCACAATCCGGCTTACCGAAGCATAAAGAAGATCTGGGTCAGACGCTGGCCGTGTGGGGCGTCTATAATGGGCCCTACCTGATACTGCCAGTACTTGGCCCAAGCAGCGCACGTGATGTATGGGGCACAGCCAGTTATTTCTTCTATACGGATCCGACAGGTTACCTGTCTGACACTGGCTCGCGCATTGCATTATTGCTCGTCGATCTTGTTGATACACGATCTCGCCTGCTAAGGGCCTCATCCGTGTTCGACCAGGCAGCCGTCATCGACCCCTATATCTTTCAGCGGGAGAGTTACTTCCAGTTGCGCAAGAATTTGATTTATGACGGTCGACCACCTCGTCAGCAGTATGACTTCCTTGATTGATTAACGATAATTCCTGACAGTTCTCCCATTGCGACCTCTCTTCCCTGACATAGCCATTAACGAAAGCTGGATGCTTGATCGGGATGAGATCCATACCTTGTATGTAGAGGAATGTGGAAATCCCGCTGGTCTGCCTGTGCTGTTTATCCACGGCGGACCTGGTGCAGGCTGTGATTCCCTGCATCGCAGATTTTTCGATCCTGAGCGCTACCGCATTATTCTTTTCGATCAACGTGGATGCGGCAGATCTACCCCGCATGCCTGCCTGAAAAACAATACCACCAGTCATCTTATCGAGGATATAGAAGCTATACGTAAACATCTTGGCGTAAGTGAGTGGTTACTATTTGGTGGATCCTGGGGATCTACCTTGTCTCTTGTCTATGCTCAAAACTATCCTCAACACGTCGTTGGAATGATATTAAGAGGTGTATTTCTCTGCCGGAAACAAGAGATTGACTGGTTCTATCAGCAGGGTGCCAGCCGCATTCACCCGGATTACTGGACCGACTTTTTAGCGCCAGTACCTGAACTCGAACGCAATGATCTGGTGAGTGCTTATCACCGATTATTGAACAGTGACAATGATATTACCCGTATGACAGCTGCGCGCGCCTGGTCCCAGTGGGAAGCGCGCTGCGCGCACCTGCATACTAATAACGCATTTACCAAGCACTACGATGGCACACGCGCCGCACTGGCAATGGCTCGTATTGAGAACCACTATTTCTTCCATGATTCTTTTCTTTACGAGTCCCCAATACTGGATAACATGCATCGAATTAAAAATATCCCGGGTATCATTATTCATGGCCGATATGATGTAATCTGCCCGCTTGAGAATGCGTTTGAACTCCAGACAACTTGGCCAGGTTCAGAATTGCAGATCATACCCGCTGCCGGTCACGCGGCAACGGAACCTGGCATCACGGATGCTTTAATAAAAGCAACGACGATTTTTTCAATAGACATAATACCTGGTGACATTCCATAACATGGCTGTATATGCAATAGGTGATATCCAGGGCTGCTATAAGCAGTTAAAGAAACTGGTTAAGCGGACGGGCTTCAAACCCGGCAACGACAGCTTGTGGTTATGCGGTGATCTGGTCAATCGAGGTCCGCAGTCAGCAGATGTCCTGCGTTACATCATGGATCTTGGAGATGCTGCACAGTGCGTACTGGGCAATCACGACCTGAATCTGCTGGCAGTGGCAAACGATGCCCGCAAGATGAAACAGGCAGATTCATTACGCGATGTACTGGACGCCCCCGATGCTCCTGAAATGCTCGAGTGGCTGCGGAAACTTCCCCTGCTACATTCCGACAAGAATCTCAGAGTCTGTATGGTGCATGCAGGCCTACATCCAGACTGGACAATCAAGAAGGCGGGCAAGTTGGCTGACGAAGTAAAGAATGCCCTTCGCAGCAAACGTTACAGTGAATTCTTGCATCGCATGTATGGCAACCAACCAACGCATTGGGACACATCACTGCGCGGCTGGGATCGTCTGCGCTTTATAACCAACACGATGACACGAATGCGCTACCTGGATAAGAAACAGGGGCTGGAACTCACCCTGAGCTGCGCACCAGGCAGGCAACCCGCGGGTTACCAACCCTGGTTCACCTACCCGTCACGGCGTAAGGACAAGTGGCGTGTCATCTTCGGGCACTGGTCCACCCTGGGTCTGCATGAGCATAAAGATGTAATCTGCCTGGATTCAGGCTGTCTGTGGGGCGGCCCCCTCACTGCTGTACGTCTTGATTGCAGAAAGCCGGTTTACCATGCAGTGTCTTGCGGAAAGTAAGCACTCACTATACACATCCTAATCCTCCGACCGAGCTTAGATGATAATATTCTAGAGAAGGCCTTCAGGTTATGTTTTCCAGTAGCGTTTGCGTAAATATTTATACATCCAGATTAGCAGAGAAAGCGTTTTCCTCTATAAACTGACGCCTCGGTTCTACCACTTCTCCCATCAAAGTCGCAAAGGTTTCATCTGCAGCGATGGTATCTTCGACTGTCACCTTCAGCAGGCGTCTGACTTCAGGATCCATAGTTGTTTCCCACAACTGTTCAGGATTCATTTCACCGAGACCTTTATAGCGCTGGATAGCAATGCTCTGACGAGTTTGCGACATCAACCATTCGAGCCCTTCTGAGAAGTTCTGGATGTCCTGTTTTTTATCGCCCATCGAGATACTGGCATTGCCACCCAATAGGCCGCGTAAAGTCGTGCCCAGTGTGGATATTGTCCGGTATTCACCGGAGCGGAAAAACTCACTGTCAAGACGCGTGCTGCTGCTCGTACCATGCTGATAGCGCAGCATAATCATTTCAAAGCGGCCATCAGCTGTGGCTGCTATTTCGCCCTTGTAGCTAACTTCACCTTCGCGCACAGAACTGGTAACGTTTTCCAGCTCGGTCATATATGCCTGCATGGCTGACTTGTCTTTAAGCTGTGATTCTTCCAGTGTTGGCAGATCAATCATCGCCCCAAGCAGCACACTGTCATATCGTTGAGCGAGACGGGAAATGATGGCCTGAACCGCCATGAAGTCACGGCAAATATTTTCCAGCGTCTGCCCCTCAATAGCCCCCCGCCCGTCTCCCGGGTCAAGGCTCGCCTTCTGCAGGGCGAGCTGCAACAGATACTCCTGCAACTCGGCATCATCTTTCAGATATTGTTCTTTTTTACCTTTGCTTACCTTATATAGCGGTGGCTGAGCGATATAAATATGACCATTCTCAACCAGCTCTAACATCTGGCGATAAAAGAAGGTAAGCAACAGGGTTCGAATATGNGAACCATCGACATCGGCATCGGTCATNATGATGATGCGGTGGTAGCGTAATTTCTCNATATCGAACTCATCCTTGCCTATACTGGTTCCGAGTGCNGTGATNAGTGTCGCCACCTCGTCGGAAGACAACATTTTATCGAATCGTGCTTTTTCAACATTTAGGATTTTGCCCTTTAAAGGCAAAATGGCCTGAAACTTCCTGTCGCGGGCCTGCTTTGCTGAGCCACCGGCTGAATCCCCCTCCACCAGGTAGATTTCACACAATGAAGCATCCCTCTCCTGGCAATCAGCCAGCTTACCCGGCAAACCACCGATTTCCAGCGCCCCTTTGCGGCGGGTCATTTCGCGCGCCTTGCGTGCTGCGTCTCGTGCCCTGGCTGCCTCAACGATCTTTTGTGTGATGGTCTTCGCAACGGCAGGGTTCTCAAGCAGGAAATCATTCAATCTTTCACTGATTAATGAATCCACCACCCCTTTCACTTCAGACGAGACCAGCTTGTCTTTTGTCTGTGAGGAAAACTTAGGGTCAGGCACCTTTACAGATAACACAGCAACCAGGCCTTCGCGCGAATCGTCGCCTGATATATTAACCTTCTCCTTCTTCGCCAGGCCGCTGCGGTCAATATACTGATTGAGTGTGCGCGTCATTGCTGCTCGAAAACCCGCCAAATGGGTTCCGCCGTCTCGCTGCGGTATGTTATTGGTGTAGCAAAAGACATTTTCCTGATAGGAATCATTCCATTGCATGGCCAGTTCAACACGAATACCTTCTCTATCACCGTCAATCAGGATAGTTTTTTCATGTAGTACTGTTTTATTGCGGTTCAGATGCTCAACGAATGCCGCGATTCCACCCTTGTATTCAAACACCTCATGATGATCATCTCGTTCATCGTGAAGTACAATTTTGGCGCCGGAATTCAGAAATGATAGCTCCCGTAGCCGCTTGGCAAGCAAATTAAAGTGAATCTCAGTGTTTGTAAAAATTTCACGGCTGGGCTTGAAGCGGATCAAGGTGCCTGTATTTTCAGTCTTTCCAATCACTTTCAGCGGTGCATCAGGCACGCCGAGCGTGTATGTCTGCTGAAATGTCTCACCATCGCGTTGAATTGTCAGTTCCAGCGATTCGGACAGCGCATTAACAACTGATACGCCGACACCATGCAATCCGCCAGAAACCTTGTATGAATTCTGATCAAACTTCCCGCCAGCATGAAGTACTGTCATTATGACTTCTGCAGCAGACCTCCCCTCTTCTTCAATTATGCCTGTAGGGATACCTCTGCCATCGTCTCCAGCGGTCACTGAACCATCTGTATGAATAGTGACTATTACTTCAGAGCAATGCCCCGCAAGCACTTCATCAATAGAGTTGTCGACCACCTCGAATACCATGTGATGCAGACCTGTTCCATCATCTGTATCGCCGATATACATACCAGGGCGTTTGCGAACTGCATCAAGCCCTTTAAGTACTTTAATGCTACTGGAGTCGTAATTCTGTGGGTCGGACATCTGCTAAATTCCTTGTCATCTATATCGGTACAATACTAACATTATTAGGCCCTGCAAGCGCTTACTGGACTCATGAATAACGATGTTCCACGTGAAACATCGGAGCTTCACTGGTCGGGTGTATAGTATTGATTGGGTTTGTAGGGCTGGATTTATTCGACCAGGATTGGGAGGCAACTCTATTAAGAAAGAAGATGGTCGAATGAATTCGACCCTACCGGGGGAGAACGGATCAGATACTAAGTGATGGGCAGAATAAAGATCTGTATTGGATATGTTCCACGTGGAACAACCATGTATTCAGAAATCAATGTGGCGTCAGCTTGAAATACCTGGGAGCCCTTCAAATCCTTTTGTTAAAAAGATGTGAAGCGTAGATCACAATCGCATTGGCATCACAATATAGACGGTTTTGTCATCCTCAGGTGCGTGGATAGTCCCTGAACTGTTAGCGTCTTCCAGAGTCATTTCAATCATCTCTGTGTCGATCGCATTGATAGCATCAATCATGTAACCGACATTGAAACCAATCTCAATGTTGTCGCCATCGTACTGAACGGGGATTTCATCAAATGCTTCTTCCTGGTCAGGGTTATTGGCAGAAACGGCAATTTGATCTTTTGAGACGATCAGTCGCACTCCCCTGAATTTCTCGTTTGTTAAAATAGAAGCACGTGTCAGTGTGTCGTGAAAAGCCTTCTTATCGACACGCAGCGTTTTGCTCTGGTTCCTGGGAATAACTTTGTCATAGTCAGGAAAGCGCCCGTCAATCAACTTTGAAGTGAATATTACAGAATTGAGTTCAACGCGCATGTGGTTGGAATTGAAACTAACTTTGATCTCATCATCAGAGTCTTCAATTATTCTTAACAATTCTATGACGGCTTTTCTTGGCACTATTGAAGTGACGCCTTCTTCATTTTCTACTGAACTCAATTGGCATTCAGTCTTCGCCAATCTATGGCCGTCTGTTGCCACCGTTTTCATGGTGGTCCCATCAGAGTCGAACAACAGACCATTCAAATAAAAACGTACATCCTGTTGTGCCATGGCAAACGATGTTCTTCCAAGCGCATTTCTGAAAACGTTGATCGGTAATGACCAGGTCTGATCCCATTGTTCAGTTTCAATCTTGGGAAAGTCTTCGACTGGCAACGTCTGTACAGTGAAACGACTGCGTCCTGAGCGAATTACTGCCTTGCTGTCTTCTGATTTTATGGTAATTTCGGAATCTTCTGGTAGTGCTCGCGTTATATCCAGTAACTTGCGGGCATTCAATGTTATTTCGCCTGCTTCTCCTTTGAGCGTTGAGCAGTTTGTAATAACTTCCACTTCCAGATCAGTGCCGGTCAAACTGAGATTTCCATCATCCGTAAGTTGGAGAAGAACATTCGATAATATAGGGAGTGTCTGNCGTTTTTCGACAACACTGCATACATAGGTGAGTGGTTTGAACAGAACTCCTCTGGATATTGTAATCTGCATTCTCTTTTTCCCGCTTATTAAATATATATTTATTTATATATAAAGATAGTTATTACTATTATGTTTCTATTTCCTGTTGATAACTCATATATTTCTTTTTACATCAATAACTTGTGATATTTTTAATCCTGTTAATACTAAATATGTTTTTATTGAATAAACTGTGTATGGCTGTGGATAAATCGTTGCTCTCGATAGTTTTGTGTTACTTATCCACAATTAGTCACGTCAACTACTCAGAATTTTCAACAGGTTTTCATAGTCCCCTTTCAACTGTGAATTTTCGTTAACTAGATCGTTTACTTTTTTACAGGCATGAATGACTGTCGTGTGATCTCGTCCGCCAAAGGAATCACCTATCTCCGGCAGACTGTGATTGGTCAATTCTTTTGATAATGCCATGGCTATTTGTCGAGGTCTGGTAATGTGTCGATTGCGCCGCTTTGAGTGCATATCCGAAATGCGAATTTTATAGTATTCGGATACTGTCTTCTGGATATTATTCAGACTGACCATACGTTCCTGAAAACCAACAATATCCTTTAGAGCTTCCTTGGCAAGTTCCAGGTCTATGTTGCGACCTGAAAATCGCATACTGGCTATAATCCGATTCAGGCCACCTTCCAGTTCTCGTACATTGGAACGAATCTGACGTGATATATAAAACGCCACTTCCTGTGGCAGCTCTACGCCCATTTCGCTGGCTTTAGTAATCAGGATGGCAACACGTGTTTCCAGTTCAGGCGCCTCAATTGGCACCGTCAAACCACAGCCAAAACGTGTCACCAGACGCTCTTCCAGACCGTCTATCTCCTGCGGGAGTCGGTCGCTAGTCATAATGATCTGGTGATTGAGATCATGCAATGCATTGAAAGTATGAAAGAATTCTTCCTGAGACTGATTCTTGCCCGCAAAAAAGTGTATGTCATCAATGAGCAGTGCATCTACAGACCTGTAGTGACGCTTGAAATCATCGATGCTGTGGTGGCGCAACGCTTTAACAAATCCTTGCACGAACATTTCAGAGCGCACATATGCCACATGGGCAGAAGGATTGTGTTTCAGGATCATGTTTCCTGCCGACTGCATCAGATGTGTCTTACCAACGCCGGAACCGCCGTAAATAAACAGCGGGTTGTAGGCACGTCCGGGATTTTCTCCTACCTGGAAGGCAGCCGCCCGGGCTAATTGATTAGATTTACCTGCTACGTGTGAATCAAATGTAAATTTTGGATTCAAACTGGCACTGTAGTCGAGTTTGGTTTTGATGCGTGTAGTGTTGCTACTTTCCTGAGTGTTTGTCTTCTTTTTATCCCGCAGGGAGCCCCCCCTGTCGCTGTCTTCTTCAGTCCCAGCAGGGATAGATCGTGTACCAATTTTGAGTACGATACTAAATTCGCCTTCTCCTACCTGAGAGACGACTTCAGAAATTCGTTCCAGATAGTTTTCTTCCACCCATTCCTTTACAAACCGGTTGGGTGCAAGAATTGTTAATCTGTTACGGTCTTTTTCCGCCTGTAAAGGCCGAATCCATGTGTTGAACTGGTCGACGGACAACTCACTCTCGAGTTGTTCCAGACAGTTGCTCCAGAAACTTTTTCTTGCCAAGGTGATATCCCGATACTGCTTAATTATCAAACACTTATATTATAATATAACCACGTTCATTTGGACTGTGAACGCGACCCTTTATGCAGGGAAAGTTGGTCGAGTGTACCGAATCCGAATAAAGTTATCCACAGGCAAAAAACATTTTTTCTGAATAACTGCAATACCATAATCTGGCATTTTCTGTGTAAAGGATCAGGTCTAAATGGTATTCTATTCGGCATACAGGTACACACGGTTACAGCAGGTCTGATTAAGACGTTGACAGGCCAATGTGGGTTGACAATTACGGCGCTGGGCAGTAAATTTCCACCCCTTTTTCCATTTGCGACTGAGCGTTAAACCTCAACTCGTTTAACGACTACTAGACACAAGAAGCCAGAATCATGAAAAGAACATTTCAGCCGAGCGTACTTAAGCGTAAACGCCGTCACGGTTTTCGTGCCAGAATGCGCACCCGCAGTGGCCGCGCCATTATCAATGCTCGTCGCGCTCGTGGCAGAGCAACCCTGAGCGCCTGAGTCAATCCGCAGTGACTGCTGATCTCCATGTCAGGGAGATTCGCTAAACAGAACAGGCTTCTCCGGAAGGCTGAATTCTCGTCTGTATTCAGAAAAGCAAAACGGGACCAGGGTCCCTTTTTTTTAGTTCTGCATACAGCCAACAGCCTTCACAGGGCTCGACTGGGTCTTGCTGTGTCGAGGAAGGTTTCACTAAGGGCCGTCAGGCGCAACAGCATTAAACGCCGGATCCGGGAATCGTTCAGGCAAAACAAGGGGCTATTGAGTGGGCTCGACATCGTCGTCATTGCACGTCCCGCGGCAGCAAAAGCAGACTGTAAACAACTGGACTTATCCATTAAAAAACACTGGCGTAATATTTCCGGTCATGCGTAATTTCATTGTCAGCTCACTACATTCCTACAAGCGCTGGATTAGTCCGATGCTGGGTCAGCACTGCCGTTTTCATCCAAGCTGTTCCGAGTATGCAGCCACCGCAATTGGCGACTACGGTGTACTGCGAGGCAGTTGGTTGTCTGTTAAACGTATACTCCGCTGCAACCCATGGAACGCCGGTGGCATAGATTACGTGCCCGGCCATAAGGAACATCACTAGATGGAAAACCAGAGACTTATTCTGTTCGTTGTACTTGCCTTTCTGCTGTTAATGCTATGGCAGCAATGGATTGAATACTCCAGCCCACCTGTTATTGACCAGCCCGTCACCAGCAGCACGCAATCGTCACAATCTGCCACCACAGCGGAAGTAATTGACAGCAGCGTACCGGGCGCTCCAGCCGTTGATTCTGAAGCGGTCAGGCCGGTTGTTGATGCGGGTCAGACATCTTTAACCACAGCAAATACAGGCAATGCAATAACAGTAAGTACTGACTTACTACGTGTAGAACTGAATACACTAGGCGCCGGTATTAATAAGGCCTGGTTGCTTGATTATCCCGTGGATGTTGATCACCCGGATGAACCGTTTCAGTTGATGAGGGATCAGGGTGATGACCTCTTCACTGTCCAGGGAGGATTGATTGGGCACCAGCGCACACTACCTACCCATAAAACCCTGTTTACGGTTAACGGAGACAACTTTGTCCTTAAGGAGGGTGAAGAGAGTCTCGACGTGGAGTTTGTCTGGAACGCGCCTGACGGTGTTACCTATAAAAAAATCTACACCTTTCACCGTGACAGCTATGGCATAGATATACGCTTCCGCGTGATAAACAGTAGCGCATCAGCCTGGCGCGGTTATCTATACAATCAGTATCGACGCACCGAAGCAGGCAAAGATGGAGCACTGGGATTCATGAGCGTTGTCCCAAGCTACACAGGCGCCGCAATTTATGATCGCGAAAACAAGTACAGCAAGATCAGTTTCTCCGATATGCGCGATGAAAACACCCAACACGTAACCGATAACGGTTGGGTATCAATGATGCAGCATTATTTTGTCAGCGCCTGGTTGCTCGACGAGGGCCGGCCCTACGAAATCTACACCCAGGTGCTTCCCGGCCCACAGTATACAATTGGGTACAAAACAGCTCAGCCAGCCGACATACCGGCCGGCAGTAATGGCGAACTAACCGCACGTATCTATGTTGGTCCCAAGGAAGTACGCCGACTCAGCAAGGAAGCAGAAGGCCTTGAACTGTCGGTTGATTATGGCTGGCTGACACCGGTATCAGCGCCGCTGTTCTGGCTGCTGGACAAGATCCATATGCTGGTCGGTAACTGGGGCTGGGCGATCATCATCCTTACCATACTGATAAAACTGGCCTTTTAT
>JGI24024J18818_10000565_pt1 | contig 14299 bp, 13 predicted proteins | sample Cruoilmetagenom2_FD_18818 | JGI IMG/M metagenome (IMG submission 18818) | reverse complement strand
ATGGACGATATCCCTTTCAAGGATGTCTACGTACACGCTCTGGTTCGCGACAAGCACGGGGACAAGATGAGCAAATCCAAGGGGAATGTGATCGACCCGCTCACCGTCATGGATGAATTCGGCACCGATGCATTCCGCTACACCCTTGCCGCTTTTGCCGCCCAGGGGCGGGACATCCGGATGGACGAAAAGCGGGTGGAGGGCTACCGGCATTTCATCAACAAAATCTGGAATGCGGCCCGATTTGCCTTGATGCATATTAAAAACGATCAAACGCCCATCGATCGGAGAGACCTGACCCTGCCGGATCACTGGATTCTTTCGCGGCTCAACAACGTGACCGCCGAGATCTCGGCCGGGCTGGATGAGTATCGATTCAACGATGCCGCCGGTGCCCTGTACCGGTTTATCTGGCATGAACTGTGTGACTGGTACCTGGAAGCGGTAAAGCCGGCGCTTTACGGGGATGCCGGGGATAAAAGGCAAACAGCCACACAGCAGGTACTGGCGCGGGTACTAAAGGACACCCTGGTGTTGTTGCACCCTTTTGCGCCATTCATCAGCGAAGAGATCTGGCAGAAGCTACCCAATCGCAACGGCTCTATTATGAAAGCCGTTTTTCCGGACGTGGCGACAGACTATTCGGAGACCGTGGTTTCAAATCCCGAGGCCGAAGCGGAAATGGATTTGGTCACCGGTATCATCAGTGCCGTGCGTAATATCCGGGGAGAGATGAATATTCCGCCTTCCAATAAATTAAATGTCATGATCCATTCCGGGGATGAGACTACCCGGATAGACGCTGAAAGTAACCAGAACATGATCACAAAATTGGCAGGGCTGAACTCTCTGTCCGTTGAATCGCCCGGCAACCGTCCCGATACGGCGGCCACGGCCGTGGTGGCCGATGCAACGCTATATGTATCCTTGGCCGGGGTGATCGATTTTGCCCGGGAGATCCCCCGGCTGGGTAAGGCCATTGATAAAATCGGCAGGGAAATGGCCGGTCTGGAAAAGAAGCTTGACAACTCTAATTACATCGAAAAAGCGCCTGCCGATATTGTCGCCAAGGCCCGGGAAAAATATGCCGGCTTGATGGATAAGCGGCGGAAATTGGAAGCCAATTTAACCCGCATCCGGTCTTTTAAAACCCAACCCGGATAAATCGGAAAAAATAGCCACAAAGGCCCCAAGACACAAACAATAATTCATGATCCCCATCCGCGATACGATCCCTTCGCGTAACTACCCGGTGGTCACGACGGCAATCATCGGGATCAATGTACTTGTTTTTTTGATGCAGCTTTCCCAGGGAGGGGGCTCGGATCGTTTCGTCTATATTTACGGGCTGGTCCCGGCCCGATACGTCGATCCGCGGCTGACCCATTATTTCACGACCGGTCAGCAGTTCTTCTCACTTCTCAGCTTCATGTTTTTACATGGCGGATTCTGGCATTTGCTCGGCAATATGTGGTCGCTGTGGATATTCGGTGATAATGTGGAAGACCGCCTCGGCCCGTTGCGCTACCTGGCGTTTTATCTGGCCTGCGGGCTGGCTTCAGGGGTGTCGCATCTGCTTTTGAATACCGGATCGAACGTTCCCACCATCGGCGCCAGCGGAGCAATCGCCGGTGTGATGGGCGCCTACTTTATTCTTTATCCCCGGGCCAAAGTATTAACCCTGGTACCGATTCTGATCATTCCGCTGTTTTTTGAAATACCGGCCTATTTTTTTCTCGGTTTCTGGTTTTTACTTCAGTTTTTAAACGCCGCCGCCGGTCACGGCGCCGCGGGTGGCATTGCCTGGTGGGCCCATATCGGGGGTTTTATTTTCGGAATAATTTTCTTAAAGCTTTTCCGAATCCTGCCCGATACCGGCGCTTCCAGGATGATATCAAAGGCCACCGCGAAAAAACATACCGATCGTCTGCAGGTGATTCGTCCAGTCAATCTCGACAGTGANGATCCGAANCTNTATGGNACCATTGAAGTGACGNCTAGCGAAGCCTTGCGGGGAACCCGGAAAATCGTAAATATTCCCTGGGGGTTTCAGAAACGGTTGATCAAGGTAACCGTACCGGCCGGGATTGAGGAGGGCGGTAAGTTAAAATTGAGAGGGCAGGGTCGGTTGATGTCNGATGGTCGACAGGGAAACCTGTTATTGAAGGTGAACTTTCGCAACAGGGCCGGACGGGATGGGTCGGCGGGTAAAATGTGAAGTTATTTTTTGCGCGAGCTTTTAATCACGAAGGGTGAGTTTATACGATGGAATCATCGTTGTTGGATGGTACGATTTCTTGGCCTTGATGAGGTTGGCCTCCCCCATATCGCTCTCTTTGTTGATGTACCGATAGCCTTGAAATAGTCGCCGGGCGCATTGATTGTCAAAGTATTGATACAATCCTTTCATTCGGGAAAATGCTTTTTCGAAATGTAGCACACCCATTTCGTCGGTCAGATATGAGCCGATCCCAAAAGCGCAGACGGTTCCATCGATTCGAAGCAACAGGCCGTTCGCTTCCAGTTCGTCCATATGCCAGATATTATTGAGGGCGGCCTGTTTTTCACAGGCCAGGTCGATTTGTCCGTCGGCATCGCACTGGCGTTCTTCACACCAGGCCTCGATGAACTCGGCACATTCCTCGGCCCCGGCGGCAGTCGCCGGTTCCATTTGTACCCGGTTTGAGTCCACGTATTCCCGGTGAAATTGATTGATCAAGTTCCGTTTTTTGGAATATTTGTTTCCGCCCAAATCGGCCAGGTCCGATCGGTGGTAAACATAATCGTCGTATTCCGGATGGGGATCAACAATGAACAGAGGGTTGATCCGTTTCTCTCCGAATCGATTAATATAATCTTCGGGGACAAACCAATATCTTTCGAAACCAAGAGACAGGGCCAGATCATGTAATGCCTCCGGAGGGTATTCTTTATCGGGCGACACCGGCAGGATTAAATGGCGATTTTCCCGGTGATGGGTAAATTCTGTGCCGATAATCAGGGCTTCATCCCGGACCGTGGCACAAGGCTGGTATTCCTCATTGTTCCAGACAATGATCGACGGCAGGGAGTAGGTGCATAAACGATATCGCTGATGTTTAAAAAAAGGCTTGAAGCGTTGATAATCGGCTGGTGTCAGGGGCTCAAGTGTCATGGCGTTTCTTTTAACCTTCTTTTAACATGGGGATGGAATTCGGCATTTTTTTAAATCCGATTCGCTCGTAAAGTTCATGGGTGTTTCTTTCAGCGATCAGTCCGATCCATTTCAATCCGTCTGCTTCGATTCGTTCTACCAAGCGCTTTACAATTTGGGTACCGATGCCCTTTTTCCGGCAGGTTGTCTTTACGGTAACATCCTGGATATAGGCATCACTCTCCCCGTCGCTGATGACCCGGCCCATTCCGACCAGACCGTCATTTTCCAAAGCAACCAGAAAACAATGGCTGCCGGTTATAATTCGCCGGACATGATCTCTCTCGGCGACGGGACTTTTCCACCACCCTGCCTGGCGGTAAAGTGTGATGATTTGATCAATGGAGGTGTCAAGGATAGGGTCGTACTGGGAAGAGAGAAACGAATAGACCGTCACCGAGACCTTTGAGCAATGTCCCTTTTTGCCCAATTTCGGCGTCATACTCAAAATTTAATCCTCGAAATATTCAATATATTCCTGTGGTTAAATTTTTCGTCTTCCTTGAACTTGGACAAAAATTAACAATTTTCAAAGGTTTCTCATCATGGATCCGGTTGTTTGTCCGCTTCATCGGTTGGGGCTAGAATCGTCACCTTGTTGCGACCATTTTTTTTGGACATGTACATGGCCTGATCGGCCCTTTTGACAAATTTTTCCGGCGCGTCACCATGGCAATATTCGGTTACACCGATACTGATGGTGATGCTGACCGTTTCATTCTCCTCGGGATAAAATTTTAACTTAGCGACCGATTTTTTTATCCGTTTCGCCACGGTTGCCGCCTCGGTGTTAATTGTTTGAGGCAAAAGAACCGTAAATTCCTCGCCTCCATACCGGTAGGCGGTATCCATGCTCCTCAAACAATCTTGGATGGTTTTACCAATCTGTTGCAATGCCTTGTTTCCCTCCAAGTGTCCGTAATTGTCATTGAAATCTTTGAAAAAATCTATGTCGAGCATTAGGAGGGAAAGGGGTATCTGGTATCGTCTGGATCTGTTTATTTCGTCTTTTAACCGCTGGTAGAAATGACGGGAGTTGAATAATTTAGTCAAATCGTCGGTAATGGCCAGGCGGTTTAATTCTTCCAAATTGACCTTACGTTCCGCCCGCATCCGTTGCTCGGATAACGTCCGCTCGATTCGAAGTTGCAGCTCTTCCGCGCGAAAGGGCTTGACCACCATGTCACAAGCTCCCTTACGAACGGCCTCTTCATACGAGAACTCCCGGCCATGACCGGTCATAATGATGATATCGACATTTTCGTGTTTTTGTTTGATTTTAGTGGCGAGCTCAAGGCCGCTCATACCAGGCAAGATAATGTCGGAAACCACCACTTGAATCGAGTCATCCTCTATGATTTCAAGCGCTTCCTCTGAGCTACCGGTGGAGATGCACAGAAAACCTTTGGCGAGCAAAAATTCCTCCAGGAAATTTCTGATTTCCTTGTTGTCATCAACAATTAGGATGTGGGTGCTCATTGGTCTCAATACTGGTTGAATTATCGGTTAACACCTAAAACAACAGGGACCCTTTTTCAATAGGATAAATAAAGAATCTCTTTTATCAAAATAATTTAAGAAAAGCCAGAGCAAAAACTATATTTTTGTTGAAGTCTCTTAAACTCTTGATATAAGAAAATGTTTGGCTGGCAACAACCGCTTTAGCGAGAGTAATCCAGACGGTATCATATGAAGAAAATTCGAAATTTCAGTATTATCGCTCATATCGATCATGGCAAATCAACCCTGTCTGATCGACTGATCCAGGCGACTGATATGGTTTCCGATCGCGATTTCAAGGATCAGATCCTGGATACCATGGACATCGAGCGGGAAAGAGGTATCACCATTAAAAGCCAAACCGTTTGCCTGCCCTATACATCCCCGAGTGATGTGGACTATGCCTTGAACTTGATCGATACCCCCGGGCATGTTGATTTTACCTATGAAGTTTCCCGGGCACTGGCTTCCTGCGAGGGGGCCCTTTTGCTTATTGACGCCAGCCAGGGTGTGGAAGCCCAGACCCTGGCTAATTTTTACCTGGCCCTGGAGGATGATCTCGAGATTGTCCCGGTGATTAACAAAATCGATCTTCCGTCGGCGGATATTGACCGGGTAAAAAGACAGATAGATAAGGATCTGGGGCTGGATCCGGAAGAGGCCATTCTGGTATCAGCCAAGGAAGGCACCGGCATCGATGAGATCCTGGAAGGGATCGTCGACCGGCTGCCACCGCCGGCTGGTGATCCGGAGGCGCCCTTGCGGGCTTTGATTTTTGACAGTCATTACGATCCGTTTCGCGGCACGATTATTCATTTCAGAATTTTCGATGGTACCGTCAAGCCGGGCGAGTGGGTCCGGTTCATGTCCAACGAAGCGATTTACAAGGTGGAGGAGGTGGGGCTTTTCCGGCTGGAAAGACAACCGACCAGCGTTCTTTCCGCCGGCGAGGTCGGGTATCTGATTGCCGGCATCAAGACCGTGAGCGACACTCGCTGCGGGGATACCGTGACCCATCGGGACCGGCCCTGTCGGATACCCATGTCCGGTTTTAAGGAGGCCAAGCCGGTGGTTTTTTCTTCAATCTACCCGGTTGCCTCGGACGGATACGAGGATCTGACCGTCGGATTGGAAAAGCTGAAATTAAACGATGCGTCTCTGGTGTATGAAAAGGATTCATCCGTGGCCCTTGGTTTTGGGTTCCGTTGTGGATTTCTCGGTTTGTTGCACCTTGAAGTCGTTCAGGAACGGCTTGAGCGGGAATACGGGCTTTCGCTGATCCTGACGGCGCCGTCCGTCGGTTACGAGGTAATTTTAAATGACGGTACGGTCCAGGCGATCGATAATCCGGCGCTTTTTCCGGATCCGATGAGTATTGCCGCCTGTAAGGAGCCGTTTATTCGAGCTTCCATCATCGTGCCCGACCGGTACATGGGTGTGGTGATGAAGTTGTGCTTGGATCGCCGGGGGATCAATAAAAATTACCAATACCTCACCAGCGATCGGCTTGAAATGATCTTCGAGTTGCCGCTGGCGGAAGTGATTTACGATTTTTACGATAAGCTCAAGTCGGTTAGCCAGGGATACGGTTCGTTTGATTACGACCTGATCGATTACCGCGAAACCGACCTGGTGAAACTCGATATTCTTATTAATGGCGAGAAGGTGGACGCCCTTTCTCAGCTGGTTCACCGGGATCGGGCCGTGGAACGGGCGCGGTCGGCTTGCACCAAGCTCAGAGACGAGATTCCCAGACAAATGTTTAAAATTGCCATCCAGGGGGCCATCGGAGGGACAATCATCGCCCGGAAGACCGTCTCGGCTTTTCGCAAGGATGTGACGGCCAAGTGTTACGGCGGGGACGTTACCCGGAAACGCAAGCTTCTGGAAAAACAAAAGAAGGGGAAAAAGCGCATGAAGATGGTCGGCAAGGTGATGATTCCCCAGCAGGCCTTTTTGTCCGTCCTGAAGACCGATACGGATTAGTCAAGCAGCGAACTGTTTTTTCAAAGGTCTCAGGGTTAACTTGGCGAGGCACCTGTTGACTTTTTCGGCTTCACCACAGCTTTTTGCCCATCCTGATAACATTTTTTACCATACCAGTCGATTTGGCGGCAAATGCCACGAATGACGCTGACTTCCCTTGCCCGTAATTGGATGCGGTTGCCGAAGCGGCGAATTTTATTCATCCAGTAATCCGGGTTATCCCTGCCGATATAATCTACGCGTACCAGGATATCCTTCAGCGTGGCATACATACCGTCCAGCTCGTGCCGGGCTGCCAGACGCGGCACCGGTTTCTGATTTTCATTCTCCCCGGCACGAAGGATTTCGTAACACATGATCATGACAGCTTGGGCCAGGTTCAGGGACGAAAAGTCGGCCGTGGGAATGTTTACCAGGATGTGGCAAAGTTGCAGATCCGCGTTTGTCAGGCCCCGATCCTCAGGCCCGAAAAGAAGTGCCACCTGGTTTTGTCGGGCCATTGAGATCAGCCGGCCGGCCATAGACGAGGGAGATTGTACAACCGGACGCTGACGGCCCAGCCGGGCGGTGGTGCCCACGACGTACTGCATATCGGCCAGGGCATCATTCAGGTGGTCGAAACGGACGATCCGGTCAACGATGTCTGCAGCTTCATGGGTCGCCAGCTTCCTGACCCGTTTGAGATCAAAATTCTCCGGATCGACAATCGCCAACTGGCTCAACCCCATATTACGCATGGCCCGGGCCACCGCCCCGATATTTTCAGGATAGCGAGGATTTTTTAGAACAATGGTGATACGATTAAAATCTACGCTTGGTGCTATCAAGCGACGATTTCCAATTGACAGAAAAAATAACCGATTTCAAAGGCAGCGGTCTCTGGGGCGTCCGAGCCGTGGACTATATTTTTTTCGATATCCGTGGCAAATTCCCGGCGGATGGTCCCTTGGGCGGCTTCCTTGTAATTGGTCGCACCCATCAAATCCCGGTAACGTGAAATGGCGTTTTCGCCTGCCAGCACCATGACCACGCAGGGGCCTGATGTCATAAATGCAATCAAGCTGCTGAAAAACGGTTTTTCCCTGTGGACAGCGTAAAATCCCTCGGCTTCCTCGCGCGTCATATGAATCATTTTGGCGGCGATGATTTTCAGTCCACTTTTTTCGAGGCGCTGGATGACTTCACCGATCAGCCCGCGACGGACTCCATCCGGTTTAATAATCGACAATGTTCTTTCCATCTTATATTTCCTTTCCGGTATTTATTTTGCGGCTGCATTTACCAGAAGGACCGTCCTAAGTCAAATCGCAGCCTTGACAGGATTGCAGGAAATAGGGCAATAAATAACCTTTCAGACATAGTATCAGGACCGATAAACTTTATCCACTTTATACGAAGGAGGTAAATGTGCCGGTAACCGTCGTGAACCATCCATTGATCAAGCATAAACTGGGCTTGATGCGTGAAAAAGATGTGAGCGTCAAGGATTTTAGAGATCTTGCTTCTGAACTGGCCAGTCTGCTGACTTACGAGGCTACCAAGGACCTGGAAACCGAGATCCGGACCATCGATGGCTGGGCCGGAGTTGTGGAGGTGGAGCGGATCAAGGGAAAAAAAATTACCGTCGTACCGATCCTGCGGGCCGGGTTGGGAATGATGGACGGCGTACTTGATTTAATTCCATCCGCCAAGGTCAGCGTGGTCGGGCTTTACCGAAACGAAGAAACCCTGGAACCGGTCCGGTACTATGTGAAGATGACCAGCCAGATGAAAGAACGGATTGCGCTGATCCTTGATCCCATGCTGGCCACCGGCGGTACGCTCACGGCCACGATCGATTTGATCAAGGAATCAGGTTGTAATAAAATCAAGGGGATTTTTGTGGTGGCTGCGCCCGAAGGAATCAAGCGGGTGGAAACGGCACATCCCGATGTGGAGATCTATGTGGCCGCCATCGATGAAAAGTTAAATGAAGTGGGCTATATCTTACCCGGTCTGGGTGATGCCGGCGATAAAATTTTCGGGACTAAGTAACTGCCGCCGTCCGCCGGACCTTTTTTTATCCAGAATACAGTATCGGGCACCGAGTATCGGGCATCTGGCGCCAAAGGTCACCCCTCACTTTTTTTGGCAAGATAATCGTAAACGGTCAGCGTTTTCTCTCGGGTATTTTCCAAGTCACCGCTATTGTCGATGATAACGCTGGCGTGACGTTTTTTTTCCTCAATGGGCATCTGGGCGCGGATACGGGCCAAGGCGCCTTCGTATGACAGGTTGTCTCTCGACATCAGCCGGGTAAGCTGAATCTCTTCCGGGGCATAAACAAGGATCACCTCCTGGACATCCCGATGCCAGCCCACTTCGATCAATAATGGAATATCGAGAATAATGACTGCCCGAGGGTGATTCTTCTCAAGGGGTGCGAGCTGCCGGGCGATTTCCCGCCTGACCTGGGGATGAACAATACGGTTTAATACTTGTTTTTTCTCTTCTTCGTTAAAAATAATAGATCCCAGAAGCGGGCGATTGATCTCGCCATCGGATTGAAGGATCGCATGGCCGAAATGCAATACGATTTCGCGCCAGGCCGGCATCCCCTTGCGAATGGATCGATGCGCGATATCGTCGGCATCAATGATAAAAGCACCGGCTTGCCGAAAGATACCACTGACGGTGGATTTACCGGTGGCGATTCCTCCTGTTAATCCCGCGTGGATCAACTCGACCTCCGCTAAATATAGGCTTTCAGATAATGTTTTTGGACGGCGTTATCGGTCGTCCCCCTTCGACGACGTACGGTTTTGTACGCCTTACTCAGGGGGGCTCCCTCTANCCTTGTCNAAAACAATATCTGAAAGCCTATAGATTTAAAATGGTTTCTTACGCGACCCTTCCGGCTGAAAAACAAAATGAAATCAGTGACCTTTGATCAAACCTTCCACTTGATCCCTTAACAGGGGATCGAGGGCCCGCCAGTTGATGGCGAAAGCCTTTTCATCTTTCCATTTAAAGTCAACCGCTTCGTATCGTTCCGGTATGATACGGAGACGGGGCTGGCCGTAGGTTTTTTTGGAGTGGTACTCGACGTACAGCATGCGCTCGGGGCTGATTCGAAATTGCCGGGTTACCTGGGTGGCGATATGGCCGGCGCAACTGCGGACCGACATGACGCCCCGCGTTCCGTACGATTCGGGCAGGTCGGAAACGACCACAATGATCGGTTTTAAAAATATCGCACCCTGTTTGCCCGATTTTTTAAGGTCATAAATCCAGAGGTGGCAACGGCCGCTGGTGAGCTTGAATTTGCCTCCCCAGCCGTCCCAGGAAAAGATGTCATCGTACCGGATAATGGTCATGTGTAAAGCTCGTTTATCGGATTGGATGTCCGACGGTAAATGTTTTTTTGTAACGATATAAAAACACATTTACACCGGCAAGGGCAAACTGTTAATTATAGTCTCCCAGATAAAGTTTTTGGATTGCGTTATCGGTCGCCCCCTTTCGACGACGTACGGGTTGTACGACTTACTCAAGGGGGCTCCCTCTAGCCTTGCCAAAAACAATATCTGAAAGCCTATAGACGGTAAGCACGGTATCGGCAAAAACAAGGATGATGAAATCGTAAAAAGTCCGAAACTTTAGTTCGGTGACGACATGGAAAAACAGTTTGAGGCGGTAATATTTGATCTGGACGGAACGTTGTTGGATACTCTCGAAGATTTGGCGGCAGCCGCCAATCGCATGCTGGTTTCGAATGGGTATCCGCCGCACCCCATCGATGCGTATCGTCATTTTGTCGGAGATGGGGCCGCCATGCTTGTCCGTCGGGCGTTGCCACCCGTGGTCAGATCGAAAGAAGCAGAGGAAAAATGTCTGGCGGCCTTTTTAGATGATTATCGTCAAAACTGGCAGGATCGTACCCGTCCTTATCCGGGAATCACCGATATGCTGGATGAATTGAAAAAACGGGGGATTCGCATGGCCGTTTTGTCCAACAAACCTCATGAAATGACGGTTCGGTGTATCGCTCGGTACTTTAATTCATGGTTTTTTGAAACCGTGTTGGGACAGCGGCCGCAGGTTCCCAAAAAGCCCGATCCGGCCGGGGCGCTGGAAGTGGCCCGGCATATGAATCTGCCGACGTCCGCCTTTCTCTATATAGGGGATACCGCTATTGATATGCAAACCGCACGCGCGGCCAGTATGTTTCCCGTGGGTGTCCGGTGGGGCTTTCGATCGGCAGGTGAACTCAAAAAGAGCGGCGCTCGCATGCTGATCAATCATCCCCTGGAGATTATGACCAGAATCAACCCGGAACCAGGCATTGATTGATATGTGTCCATTGATTCCTGGTCACCCAGGTATATTTCTCTCTGAACAGGCGATCACTCAAATAACCCTTGCCGGTTTTCAAACGGGAAAGAAATTTTTTAAACTGACCGGGGCCGCCATTGTACATGGCGTAGACAACACCGGCCATCTCGGTCGGATTGAGTGATTTAATTTGATCAAACCGTTTTAACGCATAGCGGTGAAAGTAAGTGGCCAGGATTTCGCACCCGGCCCGGGCATTGTAACGGATATCCCATCGCAGACGGTTAAGATCGTAAATTCCCCGCCACACCCGTTCATTAATTTGCATCAGGCCCACGGAAGATCCGTTGTAGGATCGAAGATATACCAGTCGGCGGTTTTTGGTGTGAAATTGACGAAAGCAACTCTCCTGCCAGGCGGTCGCATAGACGATACGCTGGTAGAGCGTTCGGTGTTTTTTTAAAGGGTTTGATTTAGCAACAACTTCCTCAGCTGTTTGTTTTAACAATTTCTTTATTCGCCCCAGGTAATCATCTATACCCGATTTTGGAACGATCCATGGTTTCAAACGACCGATCGGCGTCTGTTTTTCAACGGCGAGGGCCTGGCGGGGAGTGACCAGAAAATATATAAACGGCTGCCACCTTGAATGTTTTTTCTCCCCGGTGCCGGGGGTCTCGGGATCCGCCGGCCCCGGTTGCACTTCAATATCCGGCCCTTTCGGGATCAGTTCAAATCCAAAAATTTGGCGTAAACGATGGTCTGCTTCGGGTCGGTATTCGAGTGAATCCGACGGGAGGTCGCCCAGTAGCCGGGCCAGCCGGATGAGTCCTTCACGGCTAATTTCAATTCCCAGGGCCGGACCCAGCTCGTCCAGAGTCGCCAGCGCATCGGAGGCGGTAAAGAACGTCAGATATCCAAGGGCTTGTCCGGATGACCCCTCTGAGAGGTGCCTGTGAAAAATCGGCGCAATTTGTTCCCACGCCCACAGAAATTGCATCTTGACAAAATCTTCTCCGATCTGATCGTTGGCGAGTTCGGCGCTAAAGCGATGACGGGTTTCCAACAGGGTGTCGAGAAGGATCTGTTGCTCGCCTTCGGAGAGCGACTTTCCGGACAGGGATAATATCATGTGCACCAGCAAAGCGTCCCAGGTTTCCCAGATCTTGATAAATCGATCCAGTTCACTTTTGGAAAGGGGCGCAGTCGCCGGGTAATCCGTATTATCTTTGTTAGAGACTTCCGCATCAACAAGGATATTAATGCGAACATGGTTGGATTCCACCAGCAGGTTTCCCGGGCGCAGGCTGTCAAGAATCTTCTGGGCACGCTGTCGATACTGGTCTGGAAACATCGGTAAAAGGATTTGTTTGAGATCCTCCACCGGCGGGGCCAGGTCAATGCGAATCTGGTTTAGATAAGGATATACCCATGACGTCATCAGTTGCGAAATGATGCCGGGAATTTTGGTCGGTTGGTGATGGCGGTCATAAATTTTCATATCGACGGGTTTAAACGTCAATTGCCAGTTTGCAGGATCGATTTCCGGCTGCTGGAACGATACCACATATCCCTGCCAGGTAACCGGCATGAGGCAATTGCCATTGAAAAATTTACCGGCCTCTAAATCAACATAAACCTCGAAGCGCACCAGACCATTTTTTTCAGCCCAGCGGGGATTAGAGACCGTCACGGCAGTACAGCCATCTTCGGTTTCCAGCAGCCGGGCCGTCTGGTTCGGTCCGTTGAAGGCCGATTGAATCGTCAGGGTTTGCAAAAGCGGGTAATCGATGGTGATCGGTAATGTGATTGTTTTTGTCTGACCGGCAGCGGCCGATATGCCCACCAGTAGAAACAGCGTTAATACGCCGATCGCTCCTTTGGTAGACCGGTATATCCACCTGTTCATTGATGCGAGACCATTGAAAAACGACCCCTTTTGCTCAATTTCGGCGTCAGACTCAAAATTTAATCCTCGAAATATTCCATATATTCCTGCGGTTATCCGCCTACGGCGGATCGTCTTCCTTGAACTTGAACGAAATTGAACACTTTTCAAAGGTCTCGATACGTATAAGGACATGGACAAAGTCATAAGCAACTCGCGGATGGGTGTCAAGGCCAGAATGACCGTTTTGAGTGGTATCATTTTGACTTTATTTAAGAGGGATGGTAGGTCACCACATGTCTAAACCGGCAAAGCCGGAACCAAATTGACGATTGAAGATTGATGATTTGTGGTATCACTTCGCTCAGGCCTTATCTAATAAAATCGACAGAATTTCTTAAATATTCAATCTGGCTATCGCATAAATCATACGCAAACATGATGTGATTTGAACAAATTAGGTATTAAAGGAAAACAGGAGGGTTTTAAAGATGATTCGATCGATTGCAACTGATCAGGCACCAGCGGCCATCGGCCCATATTCCCAGGCAATTTTTTCGGAACCGTTTCTTTTCGTGAGCGGGCAAATCGGCCTTTTACCCGGTACGGGAGAATTGGCCGGCCCGGATTTTGATACCCAGGCAAGGCAATCCCTGGAAAATATGAAACAGATCCTCGAGGCGGGTGGCTGCCGGCTTGGCGATGTACTATCCGTGGATGTTTTTTTAATTGATATGGAAATGTTTGCCCGATTTAACGCTATCTACGAATCTTTTTTTAGCGGTCATCGGCCCGCCCGGGCAGTGATAGCGGTTGCCAGTCTGCCCAAAGACGCTTTGGTGGAGATTAAATGTATCGCTAAAACTGTATAAAAGAGCGTAAAACCGGATGGTTATATCAGTAATATTTACGATTGGGCGATTGACGGAAATAACTAGTTAAAAAAACCTTTGACAATTCGAACAAACCGATGTTATAGAGCGCCGGAAAATGATTGATTCCCCAACCACATTCAGAGAGGAATGCCGATGATTAAAATTGACTACTCGGTGTTCATCCAGATCGCCAACTTTCTCTTTCTGGTCTGGATACTAAACATTGTTGTTTACAAGCCGATTCGGAAGATCCTGCATCAGCGCGCCGAAAAAATGGACGCGTACAATCAGCGCATCGACACTTGTGCCAATGAGTCCACCCAGAAGGATGCGGATTACAATTCCGGCCTTCGCGGTGCGCGTGCCAAGGGGCTTAAGGAGAAGGAAATTTTCCTCCAGGACGCCAAAGAAGAGGAGCGGGCCATCATCGAAAAGATCAACGCTAGGGCCCAGGCCGAAATGGCGAAAACTAAGGAAGAGATCGCCAAGGATGCTCAAAAAGTACAAGCGGAGTTGGAAAAAGAGATTAATGGATTCGCAGGA
>JGI24024J18818_10000563_pt1 | contig 14323 bp, 12 predicted proteins | sample Cruoilmetagenom2_FD_18818 | JGI IMG/M metagenome (IMG submission 18818) | reverse complement strand
CAAACGAAGTTAAGGCTGTAACTGCAAGAACTAAAGGTCTATCTTCATAACTGGAGAGCCTGTCCATAACAGTTTTCATTGCTACAGAACCTGCTGAGGCATGGATATTAAACATATCTACACCCAGTTTGGCTATCTCTTCAGCTGCATCAGCCATGGTATTTGGAATATCATAAAGTTTCAAGTCCAAAAATATCTTAAAATCCGGATTAATGACTTTAAGTGCTTCAATAAAAGGTTTTCCATCACGAATATAAGCCCTAAATCCTACTTTCATCCAAATGTTATAGTTTTTAAGTGACTCTGACAGGGCTAAATTTTCTTCTGCTGATGGTAAATCAAGGGCTACACATAGTTCCATAGTTCAAACCTCTAATAAATTATTGGTATAATAATACCTTAAAATCAATAAAAGGCTAAACACACATGTTTGGAAAAGAATCAAAAAGATACGACATCGTACAATCGGTAATGGATACATACAACTACGCTAAATTTAATACTTCCAAGGGGACTATATGGGTAAAACTATACCCAACAGATGCACCTAACACAGTAGCAAACTTTGCTCACCTTGCAGAACAAGGGTTCTACAACAACCTTAAATTTCACAGAGTGATCCCAGGCTTTATGGCTCAAGGCGGTTGCCCACACTCAGGACCTGCTGGTAATCCTGCTATGGCAGGAACAGGCGGACCGGACTGGGCTATTGACTGTGAAACAGATACAAGTACAGAAGCACACAGAAGAGGAACTCTCTCTATGGCTCACGCCGGACCAAACACAGGTGGAAGCCAGTTCTTCATCACTTTTGTACCAACACCACATCTTGATGGTGTTCACACGGTCTTTGGTGCTATTGAAGAAGATGATACTGATAGCTTTATGGTTCTTGATAATATTGAGCAGAATGATGATATTGAGTCTATTGAAGTTGTAGCTTCTCGAGACTAATATTTTATTTGTTTGATTGGGTTTCTTTTCTACTTTTTTAAAAAAAGTAGAACAAAAATCGTTGTCCTCTCGAAACGCGACGTAATATTTGCAGGTATGCAAAGATTACTGCTTTCAAGGGCGTTCGGACAACAACTTTTATATATTAAATGGGAGAGTTTGAATGTTTGGATATTATAGAGTTGCTGCAGCAGTTAATAAAACTACCGTAACAAACCCACGTAAAAATGCAGAAGAAATTCTAAAACTTATAAAAGATGCTCATTCCAAAGAGGTTAGTGTCGTTGTATTTCCGGAGCTTTCGCTTACAGGATACACTGCCAGTGACCTTCTGCTTAATCAAACTCTTATTGCCTCTCAAGATGAATCACTTGAGTATATATTAAAAAATATTGAAGATGTTAATACGATTGCTATTGTTGGTATAGCTGTACTTGAAGCCGATAGACTCTATAACTGTGCTGTTGTGATGCAGAGTGGAAAAATACTCGGCATTGTGCCTAAGTCTTACCTTCCGAATAAAAAAGAGTTCTATGAAAAACGTCAGTTTGTAAGTGGTAGAGATATTGTCAGATCTACTGTTGAACTCTTAGATGAAGAAGTACCTTTTGGTGTAGATTTAATGTTTACAGATAAAAAAGATATGACCTTTGGTATTGAGATATGTGAAGATCTTTGGGCTGTGACACCTCCGTCTAATCATATGGCAAGCAATGGTGCCAATCTACTATTCAATCTTTCTGCAAGTAACGAGCTTATAGGTAAGCATGAGTATCGTGAAGAGTTGGTACGTACACAGAGTGCCAGATGTATGGCTGCGTATGTCTATTCGTCTGCCGGTGTTGGTGAATCTACAACCGATACAGTCTTTGGTGGTCATGCGATCATAAGTGAATATGGTTCTACCCTTGTTCAAAATGAACGCTTTATCCTGGAAAGTTCTCTTGTCACTGCTGATGTTGACCTGGAACGTCTAAGATGGCTTCGTCTCAATGAATCTAGTTATGGTGACGGCAGACGTAAAAAAACAAGAACAATTAAAGTAGGATCTCTGCCAAGTATCAGTAAATTAGATAGAGATATAGATCCTATACCATTTGTCCCTTCACGTTATACAGATAAAAAACATAGATGTGATGAGATAATTCATATTCAGGCGCATGGTCTCATTAAACGTATGAGCCATGCACATATCCAAAAAGCAGTCATAGGCATCTCGGGTGGACTTGACTCTACCCTTGCCCTGCTCTCTACACACAAAGCCTTTGAGATCATGAATTGGAATGTTGAAAATATTATTGCGGTGACCATGCCTGGCTTTGGGACAACAAGCCGTACTAAGTCAAATGCTGTGAAACTCTGTGAAGCGTTGGGTGTTACGCTTAAAACGGTAGATATCACTGATATCTCTCTTAAAGAGTTTGAAGCTATAGAACATGATAAAGATGAACACAGCGTGACTTATGAGAATGTTCAGGCAAGAGCAAGAACATCTATACTCATGAATATGGCAAACAAAGAAGGTGGTCTTGTCATAGGAACAGGTGACCTGAGTGAAATTGCACTTGGCTGGAGTACTTACAACGGTGACCATATGAGTATGTATGCTTTAAACTCAGGAATACCAAAAACACTCATCAAGTATGTTATTGAGTATTACAAGTCTAATGCATCTATAGCAGATATTATTGATGATATTTTAGATACACCTATAAGCCCTGAACTACTTCCACACAAAGATGATGAAATAGTCCAAGAGACAGAAGAAATTGTTGGTCCATATGAACTGCATGACTTCTTTTTATACCACTTCATAAAGTACGGAGCAAAGCCATCTAAGATTTTATACTTAGCAACCATAGCGTTTGATACTAAATACGATGAAGAAACAATACGTAAATGGTTAAAGCTGTTTTTGAGACGTTTTTTCACTCAACAGTTCAAACGTTCATGCATGCCGGATGGTCCAAAAGTAGGTACTATATCTTTGAGCCCAAGAGCTGATTGGAAGATGCCTTCTGATGCAGATGTTGAAGTTTGGTTAGAGGAGTTAATATGAGTCTAGGTAAAGACAAAGCAGGACATTCACTCCTTGTCATGGCTGCTGTAGTGATCATACTTGCAGGTATCAAACTTTCATCAGTCATTATTGTACCTTTTTTACTCTCTCTCTTTTTGGCTATTATATTATCTCCACTTTTCTTATGGTTAAAAAAACTTGGTTTGGGTGATATTTTTCCTCTTATCATTATTGTATTGCTATTGGTGCTGATCATGACCTCTCTGGCCATACTTGTAGGTAATTCTGTCCAAGACTTTACACAGAATGTCCCTATGTATGAAATTAAACTCAAATCAGACTTGAGTGAGGTGCTTGAAACTGTGAGCAGTTGGGGAATACATATACCTAAAGAGGATATTTTGAACCTTTTCCAAACAGACAGCATTATGCGTTATATTGCTTCTACTTTAAAGAGTTTTGGTTCTTTGATCACTAATTCATTTATGATCATTATTACTATCATCTTTATGCTTTTGGAGATTTCGCAATTTGCATTTAAGCTCAATCAAACCAACGCAAACAGCCTAAAACAAGTAACAGAAATAAGTGACAATATAAAGCACTATATCTTACTTAAATCCTTCACTTCGGCTGCTACAGGTATTATTATTACTATTATATTAAAGATCACCGGAATAGACTATGCAATTCTTTGGGGGCTACTCGCTTTTATGCTAAACTTTATACCCAATATAGGCTCTATTATTGCCGCAGTACCTGCAGTTTTGATGGCAATTATCCAATTTAATTTTACAACAGCAACAATGATTATTGTTGCCTACCTTATAGTAAATACCATTATAGGCTCTATCATTGAACCTAGAGTACTTGGTAAAGGTCTTGGTCTGTCAACGTTGATCGTATTTTTATCACTTATCTTTTGGGGATGGTTATTGGGACCTATAGGAATGCTTTTATCAGTACCCTTAACGATNATGATAAAGATAGCTTTGGATACAAAAGAGGATACAAAATGGATAGCGACTTTGCTTGGATCTGTGAATGATACAAAGTAAAATACACTTTTTTCATAAATTTTGCATTTATATGATGTAAGTGATATACTTAGAATATAAGGAGTTAAATAATGAATAAAAATGAAAAATTAGAACTATATTATTCACGATGTGATATGTCCCTGATCAAGGGACACCTTAAAGAGCTATTGAAAAAAGCCAGGGAGGAGATTGAAGAGATCAGTATAGAAGATATTGATCTTGAAAATATGATTTTGATCGATGTCCGTGAGGCAGATGAATTTGCAAGTGGAACCATACCTGCAAAAAATGTTTTTACAATCCCTAGAGGTAAGCTGGAATTTGCAGTAGATAATAAACTTGTTGATGTAAGTGACCATCGGGTTGTATGCTATTGTCTTAAAGGTGCTAGAGGACTATTAGGTGCAAAAACACTCAAAGACCTTGGGTTTAGCAATGTAGTGAATTTAAAAGGTGGTATCGAAAATTGGGTACAATCTGGAAGATCTATCAAAAATTACCTAGGGTATTTTAAACTGAAAAATAATTAAAAGAGAGCCACTATGACAAAAAAAGAAGATCGTATAGCCCTTTTTATAGATTGTGACAATATTTCACATAAAGCGATAGAAGGTATTATTAATGAACTTAGCAAGTATGGAGTTGTAAATATACGCCAAGCTTACGGGAACTGGACCAAAGACAATTTAAAAAACTGGGAAGAAAAACTCCTTGAGTTTGCTATTAAGCCTATTCAGCAATTTGACTACTCACGTAACAAAAATGCAACAGACATATTAATGACCATCGAGGCCATAGATCTGCTTCATACGAAAGATATAGATGCTTTTGCTTTTGCTACAAGTGATTCTGACTTCACGCCTGTGGTGATGCGTGTACAGGCAGAAGGTATTAAGGTCTTTGGTTTTGGTGAGAAGAAAACCCCTAAACCTTTTATGGCTGCATGTTCACAATTTATCTTTACTGAAAAACTTATGCGAGCATCAGAGAAAGATATGGATGCGGGGAATATTTCTAATGCGCCTATCCGAAAAAGTGTAAAAGAGATGAGACAGGATACCTGGCTGATCAATGTGCTTAGAAATGCTGTAGATCATACTATGGATGAATATGGATGGGCTAACCTTGCAGATATAGGGACTTATATCAACAATTCTACCTCATTCTCTCCGATCAATTACGGATATAAGAAGTTAAGTAATCTCATTAAAGAGATTGACCTTTTCGATATTGCTTTTGATGATGTAAGTAAACAGATGAGTATACGTGATAAGAGGTTGGGAGGTTAAACTTCCTCTTTCTTTTTTTTCTTCTTCTCTTTTGGCTCAGGCTCCACAAATTCTGTTTTGATCAATCCTGCTTCATGCAAAAACTGTGAAGGTTTATAATCGATCTTTTTTACTCTGTCATACTTTGCTAACGAGAGATAGAGTTTATCCATCGCACGTGTGACAGCCACATAAAAGAGCCTGCGCTCTTCTTCAATGCTACTCATCATCTTCCTGTTGGGGAATCTTCCGTCTACAAGATCAACAACAAAAACTTCCGGAAATTCTAAACCTTTACTTGCGTGCACTGTAAGTAGGTTAACACCCTCACCCTCACTCAATTCTCCTCCACCCAGTACCATGGCATTGACAAAACGTCTTAACTCTTTATAGGGTTTTGCAAGGTCTAAAAGCAGTCTGGCTTTTCTTTCTATGCGTTCTTTTGACTGCTTTTTCTTCTCTACATCCAATTCTCCTGATTTTAAACGTCCTCTTTGCGTTGAAAGCATATCTACAATGCCGCCGTATAGATCTGAAGTAATGATAGTTTTTAGTATCTGTGCAGGATTTTCCAGCCCTTTTACCGCTGTCATAACCACATGGAAGTCTTTAAAGAATTTTACACCATCCTGTATGATCTTCGGATGTTTAAGCAGTGGATGCCCATAAATGTCCTGATGCAGGTTCAAATGTTTAAACCTTGCAGCAGAGCCTATTTCATTGTCATCATCGAAGAGTCCTAGCTGCACATTCTTATTGGGGTTGAGTTTTGGCAACTCATGTACCTGCGGGTAAAGAACTCCCTGCATAAAGCTTCCATTTCCAAAATGAAGAAAACACTGAAAAAACTCTTTTGAAAGTGCCGATCCTACACCGGATGCATATTCAAATACATGAATGAACGCCATCATATCTTTTGGATTTACCATTAAAGAAAGCATATCAAGTAGAAATTTTATCTCTTTGGCATCAAAAAAGCTTGTACCGCCTTTTCGTTTACAAGGTATACCTACTTCACGCAAACAGGCTTCTATGCCATCTGCTGAAGAGTTATTTCTGAAAATGACGGCTATCTGGTCATTGGGTACATGCGTATGTTTAATACTATCTGCAATGGACTTATACTGTTCAAAAAGATCATTATACATAAGAAGTCTTGGAGGATGTGTTTTACCATGTCTCCCCACTTCCAGTTTTTTAGGGTAAATACGTTCATTACGTTCTATAACACGGTTTGCCAACGAGAGTATAGGTGCAGTAGAACGATAATTAGTCTTAAGAGTAAAGACCTGTGCATCAGGATAACGTTTTGAGTATGTAGCTATATTTTCAATATTTGCCCCGTTAAAGGCATAAATACTCTGATCGTAATCACCTACACAAAAGAGTGAACGTGGTTTAAGTGTGTCAATTAACGCACCTTGTAGCGTATTTGTATCCTGATATTCATCTACAAGGACCTCTTGAAAAGGTATGGTATTCTCTTCCAAATAATTCTTCATACGTAAAAGAAGGTCATTGAAAGAAGCAAAGCCGTAGTCTATCTTCTCACGTTCAAACTCATCAGCGATATCCATATAGGCATCCATGATCACTTCATGTTCAGGATACTTTTCTAAAAACCAAACATCAAAGCCGTCTAAAGAGGCATTTTGGTACAAAGAGTACATCTCATAGAGATATGTTGCTGAAAATGGGGCAAGAGGAAGGTTCATGCGTTCAAAGTTTCTCTTCTCGTAAATACTTCTAAAAAGTGTTTTTAACTCTGAAGGTTGTTTAAGCGCAAGGTTTGGATGTAACTCTTTAAGCCAGCGATAACTTACTGCGTGAAAAGTACCCGCCTCTATTTTTGACACTACTCTCTTGGGAAAGTACCGTTCGAGACGAGCTATCATCTCTCCTGCTGCTTTATTCGTGAAAGTAAGAAGCAAGATACTTGACGGTTCTACACCACTTTGTAAAAGATGGGCAATACGTCCTACAATAGTAGAAGTTTTACCCGTACCTGCAGAAGCAATGATAAGATTGTGTCCCAAAGGTGCTGTAGCAGCACTTCGTTGATCTTCATTGAGCGAGCTGAGTGGCAACTATTTATGACCGATGATATAGTAAGTATTTTTGTTGTTAACTTTTTTAAGTTCAAGTTTGTATTTGTCTGCCCAGTGTTTAACCAATTGAGTAAAGGCTGAAAGATTATCTGCATTACTATCTTCATGACATTTTATCTTCAAATGATCTTCAGAGTTAGACATAGCGATAAAACCTTTTTCTACAGCTAAAGCATCATTAAATGAAGGAATATGTTGTGAAAACTTATTAAATCCATCTGTATTGGAAATGATGTTATTGATCTGTTTGAGAGTTTGTTCACTTTTTGCGTAGCCAAGCTGTGTTAAAAGTGCTTCCGGTGTTAATTCAAGGTGCATGTTTATCCTCTGTAATTATTTTTTTAAGAGAAACGATTGTAGCAAATTTTTGATTAGTGAATAGTTAGGAAAGAAGAAACTTTCTCGATCTTAAAAGAGTGTTTCAGATGGAGTTTCAACTTTTTCTATGAGATCTTTGTAGTGTTCAAGGTTTTGGAATGCTTTTTCATAACGCCAGCGTAATACAAATTCTATAATTTCATTTTTAAGTGTACTTTCTAAAGTTTCAGCTTTACCAAAGTACCCCAATGAAATATTTTTTGCTTTCTTTTTACCATTCTTATCCGGTTCATAGGTAATGGCAATAATTTGAATATATTTCCCTTCACGCACTTCACCAAAATCATCTTCTTTCAATCCGATACCGGACAGATTCATTGCTTTATAAATAAATATATTATCAAAATCAGGAGACTTTTCAAAGATCTTTAATTTTTCATAAAGTACTTTAACCCGTACAATATTATCTGCACGAACATCGTCTGAACTTGTATTTGTTTTTACAACAGTAACAGTTTTTATCGGTTTTTCAATAACTTCTTCCGAACTTACTTTTTCTTCTTTTGGAATAGTCTCTTTTTGTTCTAACTTCTCTTCCAAACGACTTGTAAGTGCTCTAAGTTTATCTAAACTACTAGGCATGATCTCCCCTATTATTGGGCGCTTAAACGCATCAATAAATATATATTATAAAATATTGTACATGATATTTGTTAATAGAGACTTTAAATTATAGTTAATAATATTAATTTTTCTATTTTTTAATGTAAAAAATAGAAAAAATAACATACTAATTAATATATTGTTTGTGGCTCTTCATCTTAACCATACTTTAGATAAAATCTTTTTCAGTATATAAGGTAAGGAAATTAGAATGGATTATTTAGAAATAACCGGTGGGAACAAGTTAAGTGGGAACGTTAAAATAAGTGGAGCAAAAAATGCTGCACTGCCAATTATTGCTGCAACAATTTTAAGTGATAAAGAAGTAACTCTTACCAACTTACCCAATGTTGTAGATATCCGAACCCTACTCAAACTTCTTACCATGCTTGGTGGCAATGTAGCTCATGAAGGTACTGTTGCGCACATAAACAATGGCAGCATTAATTCAACTAAAGCTGTATATGAGATCGTTTCACAAATGAGAGCTTCTATTTTAGTTCTTGGCCCGCTATTGGCAAGATTTGGAGAGTGTGAGGTTTCCCTGCCTGGTGGTTGTGCTATTGGTCAGCGTCCTATTGACTTGCACCTTAAAGCCTTGGAAGCTATGGGAGCAGAAATAGAGATAAAAAGCGGTTACGTACATGCCATGGCGCCAAATGGACTGCACGGTGCAAAGATCATTTTTGATAAGATCACTGTTGGCGGTACAGAAAATGTAGTGATGGCAGCAGCCATGGCAAAAGGTACAACAACCATCATCAATGCTGCAAAAGAGCCTGAGGTGGTTCAACTTTGTGAAATGATAGCAGATGCCGGTGTTAAAATAGAAGGCATAGGAACCAATGAACTCAGTATTGAAGGGACAGATGGAAAAACCTTGAATTTTAAAACTGTCGATATCATCCCCGATCGTATTGAAGCCGGTACATACCTTTGTGCCGGTGCCATCACAGACTCTGCTATCACACTCAATAAAGTGAACCCGAAACACATTAGATCATCTATTGATAAGTTGGAATCTATGGGATGTACCTTTACTATAGAAAAAGACAGTATTACCATTCATCCTGCAGATGCATTAAAACCGGTCAATCTCATCACCATAGAATACCCTGGATTCCCTACAGATATGCAGGCACAGTTCATGGCAGTTGCAGCAATGGCAAAAGGAGAAAGTCTCATAGAAGAACGACTTTTTGAAAATCGTTTTATGCATGTAAGTGAACTAAATCGTTTAGGTGCAGATATTTGGCTTAAAGGAAGTACTGCTGCGGTTAAAGGTGTAGATAGATTTTATGGAGCAGATGTGATGGCTACAGACCTCAGAGCTTCTTCAGCCCTTGTACTTGCAGCACTTGTAGCTGAAGGTACAACCAATGTAAGACGCATCTATCATCTTGACAGAGGATATGATGATCTTGAAGGCAAACTCTCTGCACTTGGTGCAGATATTGTAAGAAAATCAGAGTAGTTTTTAACTACTCTACACTCTCTACTGCTTTAGAAACAGAAATATTCTCTCCTGAAGCGGTCTTTTGTACTGATACTTTACTTTTTTTTACTCTACCCTCACCTATATAAACAGGCACAGCAAAAGCTCTTGCCCCTTTACCTTTTATCGTCACAAGTAACTTTATATAATAGACACCATCCGCCTCTGCTGATACATTCATCTTCAACGGATATACATTTGTACTTTTGTCTAACGTGAAAGATACATTTTTATTTACTTTTTGAAGTGCAGATAATTGCTTATCTATCTTTATTTTAACATGCATGATCCCTGTTTGCACAGAAGTACTAAGATCAAAATTTACTTCAGCACTCTCACCTACCTCTACATTCTGTGAAGTATAAGTAATATCAACTGGTGCACCGGGTTTGGCATATTTACCAATACTTGTACCTTTTATGAGTTTGGGTTCAGAAACCTTTGCAGTTGATGCCATAGCGATTGAACCTATTAATACAGATGATATACATAATTTTATTAAGTTATTCATTTCTCTTCCTTCTTTAATTGACTGTCACGTTGAAACATGCACTTGAAATACTTTCATAATCATACACGTCTAAGAGATAAGAGCCTGCGGCCAAATTTACACTTTGTGTTTCCATATCAGCTGTTGCATCTTCCCCTACGGCGTCAATAGTATGCGTAGACATGTTATGTAAATAAAAGTCTGGGTCCGTACTCCCAGAAACTGTATTATTTTTTCTGATGCTTATGCTGTAGCTGCCGGCAGTACTGATATTGAATCTAATATATTTTCTATTACCCAGTTTATTATAGGTACCATATGCATAGGAAGGGCAGATACTAACGTCGCTCCCAAGAACAAGATCAGTATATTCTGGTAATTCACTTGCTTTATTTGTTCTGCCACTACCAGTGATATCAGTAATGCTTTCGATATCTTCACTGGCTACAATATTGTCAATCTCTGTTTCTTCTGCAGGATTTTCATCTTTCAGATAGGTAATAAATGAAAAAAGACTTGTAAAAAGAGGTGTAGTTTTCTCTTGTCCCGTAAATACTTTGTGTATAGGTGCAAATCCTAGATTTATTGTATCACTGCCTTCATTAGTACTATCAAAAAGATCATAGAGGATTCGCTGAATAGAACCTTCACTGTACCAGCCGGCATTGTTTTTTGCTTCAGATTCAACATTAAAATTAAATCCGTTAGATTGACTTGCTCCATAAGTGTCAAAATAAACAGGTGCATTTAATGCCATAGCAGAAAATGCATTTCCCCACCCTTCACTAAGTGCTACACGGATATCAAGTATCTCTCCATCAGAATGTGGACCACCAACACTATCAGAACGGGAAAAAGTATCTTCATAATAATGTGCCCATTCATGTGCAATGACATGGTCATCATACTCATCAGTATCAGAGTCTTCATCTCCTAAAATAAACAGATTACGGTCATAATAGTAGCTTGTTCCTATATCACCATTGGCGGGGTCTCCAGGCGCTGCTTTGTTATTGACTGACCAATTAACAAGCAGTGGAGAAAATACAGCTTGAGGTTCTGCTGACAATACTTTTTCCATAGAGTAATACACTGAATCTAACATAGCAAAAGGTGCAGCAACTCTTGTAGAAGTGTAAGAAGTTCCAGCCCAACCGGAGGGTGCATGTAGATTACGGGTAGAAGTATCTGTATCAGCCAAACTATAAGCCCCTTCCATTACATATACGGAATTATTATTGGTATTATCTACCACTTTAACATTCCAAACTGGCTGATCCGTTTTTATCATTTTTGCATAGACACGTATTTTTACTTGACTGTTTAGAGGAACTTCTAATGAATAATGGCCATTGGCATCTGTAACCGTTGACGAAATAGGATTATTTACATCATCTATCGCTTCAACTGATACCAACTTTGATGACTCTCTGCGCATGTTTAAATAATCCAAACCTACATAATCACTTTTAGCAGGCACAAGATCATATGTTACTTGTCCTGAGATACTTACGGGATGAGAAGGATCAGGCTCAGGGACTGGAGGAACAATAGGAAGTGCACTGCCTCCCCCACCATCCCCACATCCGTTTAAAACTAAAAGAAGTGTGAGTAAAAAAGTATTAAATCCGATCTGTTTCATATTGCTCCATGAATTAAAGTATCTATTTTAACGCATTAACTCTAAAATAAATATAAATAACCAACCCTCGCCTATACCTNGTTAGTTCCTCTNAGTACATCCAACACATTGGTTGCGTAACATCCTTTAGGCAAAACAAAAGAGAGCTCATAATGCGCTTTTTCTTCCACGTAATTCTTAGTGATCTCTGTGACCTGTATCCAGGCATAACGTCTGGTACCATTGAGATTCATGGTTTCATTGAACGGTGCTTCAATAAGTCCTGCCACCTGTGTAGCACCTTTTGCTTTACTTCCGGGAAGAAGACCTGCTGGTGCAATGTCTTTATTCTCAAAACGTTTGGCTTCCTCTTCCAGGTTCTCTACATTGAACAAACGTCCATAAGGGTAATGCATCATCACATCACCTTCTACCAGTTTAAAGAAGTTGGGCTGCTCTTTTGTACCTTTTAAAGAACCTTCAGGCAATTTCATAACTTGCTCTGTTTCTGCTTCTGTGAACTTTTCAAGCAGATGGTTCAGTTCCATACGCTTAGAGAGCCATCCGTTAAACAAGTAAGACTGGTAAGACCCCATCAAAAACTCTTTGGTCTTTCGGTCACGTATTTTAAGTGTACCGTCTATAAGTTTTTTCCCGTCAACCCAGTTGTTTCCATCAGTTCCAAAACGCTGGTTTCCAAAGTAGTTTGGTACACCATTCTTTTTTATCCACTTCAATACAGAGTCCAGTTTGTCTTTTTGTACACCAAGTACCTTTTTAAGACGGATATTAAAACGGTTACCCTTTAAATGCCCTACGCGTATCTTGTTATTATGGCGTACAGTATCAAGTATTTTTATCTTATCATGGATAAAAGCCTTAAGCTTCTCTTCATGCACAGCCATCACCGAGATGTACTGTATGGTCATCGCATGTTTATCTTTAAGTCCTGCATAGCCCATATCTCTACGGCGAATACCTACATGGTTAGAAATAGCATCAAGCATCTCCCATGTGGTCATCTCCTTCTTACGCACTTTAAGCACCAGATGTTCACCCTCACCTGTAAACTCATAAAGAGGTATCTCTTCTACGGTAAAATCTCTTGGTGAGGAGTTAAATACAAATTCATTTTTTACATTTAGAGGGTAAATTAGCTGCATATTTTTCTTTCATGTTTTATTGAGTGCTATTTTATCTGTTGAAGCTGAAAGCATATTAAACAAATATTTAAGCAAGTGATGAAAAAAACCGTTTGGATCACTGTATATTCACAATACATACACATTTCTATGCCATGATATGAAATAGAAAATAATTTAAATCAAAAGGTGATATCATGAAAAAAATAAATATTTTAACTCTACTTCTATTAACTGCCCTGCTTTTTAGCTCTACTCAACTTTTAGCTAGAAGTTCTGCTGTTGTATATTCATATAATGATCAAATAGACCAAGATCTTGATCTAAATGCTGTGGCATCACTATTTGGTGATTCAAGAGATCTGTATGACTTTGAAAAACGTTTAAATGATCCATTCTACCAAATATCAAATCTTGATCTTAACCGTGATGGATATGTGGACTATTTGCGTGTTATAGAGACTGTAGAGGGTAATTTACATTTTATAGTTATTCAGGCAGTTATAGGAAAGAGACGTTATCAGGATATAGCTACTATAGAAGTCTATAAGAACCATAATCGAACATATGTTCAGGTTATAGGTAATACATATATTTATGGTCCAAACTATATCATAGAGCCTATATACTCATATATACCAGAGATATTTAGAATATTTTGGAAACCAAGATATTATCGTCCATATTACTCTAATTACAGATGGAGACATTATCCGTCTTATTATAGACCTTGGCGTCCTGTACCGGTACCGTACTATCATAGACACATTAGAAAGCATATAAGCCACAAAAATAGCTATAGATATACAAAGCATAGAAGAGCCAAATATCCTAAAAAGATACATCATAGAGTTAAACGAAATGATTATGCAATAAGATATCCAAACAGATCATATAAACGTAGAACAAGTCATAAAAAGAGTGTAAAACAAAGAGACAGAGATAGAAACAGAACGTATGGACACACAAAGAGAGTAAAGAAGACAGATCATAGACCTGTAAAGAGATCAACTACACCAAAAACAAGAAGATATAACTCTGTAAACAGATCAACAGAACAAAAAAGGAAAACTTCTAACTCTGCACACAGATCCACTGTAAAGCAGGTAGAAAAATCTAGAACACGATCAAGATCAGAAAATAAACATAAAACTCGTGATAGAAAAGATATGAAAAAACCTATAAGACCTACCAATAGGCATAT
>JGI24024J18818_10000562_pt1 | contig 14344 bp, 15 predicted proteins | sample Cruoilmetagenom2_FD_18818 | JGI IMG/M metagenome (IMG submission 18818) | reverse complement strand
TGTTGGATCGTTTTCTAATCTAACAGTGGAAGGAAAGAATTAAATGACCGACTCCTGTGGGAAAGCGAAGACGTCGAAATCTTTTCGAGGCAAAGCTCGAGTTAGTTCGGCACAAGCCCACGGAAAGCGGTCTTTTAATGAACTTTAACTGTTTATTCATATAAAAAAAGACCGTAAACAAACCATTTTCACAGTTTGAATACAGTCTAACCAGCCTAATTACTAAATTAGCCTTGCTATTTCTTTAAAAAGAATCAAAATACGAAGCAATATCCTGAGAACTTTCAGCTTGAGATAGACTAAGTAATAATTTTATCCGTGCTTTTTGTCCACTTAAACCATGTGCATAAATCACACCAAGGTCATTAAGCATCTTCCCTCCACCTTCGTAGCCATATACTGGTTGAGCGATCCCGTTATAACAACGCGAAACAATAACAACCGGAATATGTTGTTTTAATAAATTATTTATAGCTGGAACAATAGCGGGTGGAACATTTCCTTGTCCTAGCCCTTCCAAAACAATGCCATCATATCCATACGTCCCGATCATCTCAAGAAGATCTCCATCCATCCCTGCATAGACTTTTAATAAGGCTACTTTCTTATGGATTGATTCAATTGAGAATTTATCATGAGGATGTGGAATATGGTGAAAATGTACGCCTGTTTTTGTAATGATTCCAATTGGACCATATTGAGGACTTTGAAAAGTGGAAACATTACTTGTAGATGTCTTCGTCACATTTTGAGCAGTATGGACTTCGTCGTTCATCACAACTAACACGCCTTTACCAAGCGCATCATCTGAAATTGCTACTCGAACAGCAGAAAGTAAATTATAGACCCCATCTGCACCAATCTCATTAGATGACCGCATGGCACCCGTTAAAATGATTGGGATATCTCGTTTAATTGTTAAATCAAGAAAATATGCTGTTTCTTCTAATGTATCAGTACCATGTGTAATCACAAAACCATCTACTTGAGCTTGATCGCATTGATGATTAATTATATTTTTTAAAAATAACATTTCGTTTGGTGTCATATGAGGAGAAGGTAAGTTAAATGCTTCAATTTCAGTAATCTCTGCATATTGCGATAGTTTATCGATTTCCGCACTCAATGGATTTGTGTCACCAGGGATAACAGCTCCAGCTTGATTGTTCATATGCATGGAAATCGTACCACCTGTATGAATAACAATGATTTTTTTCATGATTTAAATCCTCCAATTTACCGACGAATGAGTTAAAAAATGGTACAATTAAATAATTGAAAAGGAGGCGATGAAAACTTGTTTATTCTATTATCGGTTGCAATCGCTCCTGGACTTGCACTCTTTAGTTATTTTTATTTGAGAAATGAAATTTCAAATGAACCCTCTAGAACATTGTTTCATACTTTCATCTATGGTGCTATCTTGACTTTTCCGATTCTTTTTATTCAGCATGTTTTTACAGAAGAACAAATGATTCAATCTGTTTTTATTCGTAATGTACTATTTTCAAGTACGGTCGAGGAATTCTTTAAATGGCTCATTCTAGTGATGGCCATTTATCAACATGTGGAATTTGAAGATCCATATGACGGGATCTTATATGGTGTCAGTATTTCGCTTGGTTTTGCGACGGTTGAAAATATTTTATATTTATTTACCTATGGTGTAAATACGGCTTTTATACGTGCTTTATTGCCTGTATCAAGTCACGCTATTTTTGGTGTCGTCATGGGTTATTATTTAGGGCGAGCAAAATTTGCAAAATCTCAATCTTCAAAGCCACTCTTATTTGTGGCTTTAATAGTTCCACTTGGCTTACACATGATTTATAACGGAATTTTGGCGATTCAAGAAATTTGGATTCTCTTTATGATTCCATTTATGTTGTTTCTATGGTGGCTAGGATTAACAAAAGTGAAAAAAGCTCATATGCTAACAATCCAACATTTTCAAAAAAAATATACCATTTCCGACAGTCATTAAAACCAATTTTAAATATTGGTTTTTTTTTTTGTATAAATTATGTTAGTTGTCTCATGCTAATAAAAAAAGGAGCATGTGTATATGAAAATTTCGAAAAAATGGTTAGCATGGCCACTAACACTTGGTATTTTGTCCTTGTCTTTATTAACACCACAAAATTCGAATGCATTTAGTGCACAGGTGATTGAACTTGGTGCCTTTGGAGAAGATGTAATTGAACTGCAATCTAGACTTCAATATATCGGGCTTTATAAAGGGAAAATCGATGGTGATTTTGGCTATGGTACCTACTGGGCACTTCGGAATTTCCAAGAACAATATGGATTGCCCATAGATGGGATTGCAGGAAAATCAACGAAAGCAAAGCTTGCCAACGTTTCAACTTACCATAAAGAGTTTGTTCAAAATCAAATAAAACAAGGCAATCAATTTACGCATTATGGCAATGTTCCTTTAGAAAATCAAACGAAAAAAGGTGTAAAACAGACAGAACAAGTTAAATTACCTCCAGAATATTCACAACGTGATTTACAGCTTATGGCGAACGCGGTGTACGGAGAAGCTCGTGGAGAACCATATGAAGGACAAGTTGCAGTAGCAGCTGTTATTTTGAATAGAATTGAAGATCCCGAATTCCCGAATACTGTAAGTGGCGTCATTTTTCAAGAAAGAGCATTTACAGCAGTAGCGGATGGACAAATCTGGCTCACTCCAAACGAGAGAGCGAAAGAAGCTGTACTTGATGCACTAAATGGTTGGGATCCTACTGAGAATGCTCTGTATTATTTCAACCCGGTAACAGCTACAAGTGCTTGGATCTGGACAAGACCACAAATAAAAACCATAGGGAAACATATCTTTTGCGAATGAGGAGGGAATAACGTGAAAATTCTAACAGGTATTTTAACAATTGGGCTGGTAGTCATGGGCGTATTCTTATACAACTCTAAGCAAAATGAGATGAATTTAAATAGACAATTACATGCCAACTATACAAATGAGATGAGTGAAGCATCTCAAAAACTAGATGACCTTCAGGAATCGGTTCAAAAGGCAAGTATGTTTAGTGACCCAACGGCACAATCAGAGCCTTTAGAGGATATTTGGCGTCTATCTTCAGATATTAGAAATTCGATTGCCTCATTACCACTCAATCAAGAGTTCACCAATGATTGGATGAATTATTTAGGTCGACTAGGCGATTTTGCTAAGATGAAAAGCGAACAAAAAGTAACAGAAGATAAATGGTTACAAGTAGCATCTAACGTCTCCAAAAATCTAGACGAGTTTTCGAATGAATGGGAGAATGCAACAACTGAATTACTTGCTCAAAATGAGCCATATTCTGAGTGGAGTAAAGAAGTCACAGCACAAAAACCTTCAAAGAATTGGTCTGGGTTATCAGATAGTGTTAAGCAATATACGGAAAGTGATTTTCCTTTAACCGCTAGTGAAACAGATGCTCAAAAGAAAAGAGAGTTGCAAAATATNAAGGATGAAGAAGTTACAAGTCAACAAGCAGAACAGATATTAAAGAAAATGTTCCCACGTTATAAGAACGCGACTATTGTCACAACAAAAAGTAAACCAGGAGCAGCTTATCCTTTCTACCATGTACAATTCAATGAGGGTATTCGTGTAGGATATGCAGACTTTACGGTTAAAGGTGGCCACTTGCTTTCTCTACTGGCTGAAAGGCCGATAGGAAATGAGAGAATTTCTCAAGAAGTTATCAAAGAAAAAGCAAAAGAAGCTGTGAAATCTTATGGCATTGATGATGTAGAATTAGTGGAATCACGGGAAAACCACTATTTTTGGCATTTAACGTTTATTAGAGTGAATCCTGAAAACAAGGCTAGAGTATATGATGACTCGATTCAAATGAAATTAGCGAAAGATGATGGAGAAGTGCTAGGTCTTAGTACAATGGAGTACATTCAAGAAGAAACATTACCTAATCAAGACATTGTTCCAATTGATTGGACGACGTTTTTTACAAAAGATGTGAAAGTCCAGCAAGAAGCATTTGCATATACAGATAACAAGCAGTTACAACAACGACTATGCTATGAAGTATTGGTTGTTAAAGATTTTAATGATCAAAGCCAAACATTCCGTATATTAGTTGATACAGAAACAAAAGAAGTTTTAAAATCAGAGCTCCTATCTTAACAACTTCATAAAAAAGGTAGTAGTAATAATTTTCGTCTCATGTCATAATAAATTAATGATTTTATGAGGCGAAGGTGATAGAAATGAAACCACCGATAGGGACTATAATCACACTGGAATCCACTTATACAGATTCTTTAGAGAAATTCCGGTGTAAAGTAGTAGAAGAAAAAGCAAACATTATTTTAATTGATTACCCCACAAGCTCTGAAACAAACAGAACTTCTTTTTTAATGGAAGGTGCACAAATGAGAGCGTCTTTTGTTAAAGATGCGATAGCAGCATACGCCTTTCAAACTGAAGTGCTTGGTAGGGTTCAAGGCAATATTCCAATGATTATGTTGTCGTATCCTGGCAATGATCAAGTAATTAAAGTTCAGAGAAGAGAGTTTGTTCGAGTGGATACTCCCGTTGATATGGCAGTTGAGTTTGAAGGTGACTTTTCTCAATTTGTTGCTGAAGATATTAGTGCCGGTGGATCGGCAGTTATTATTAATAAGCCAGTGTCATTTAAAGCAGGCGATACAATCTCGTTAACAATAGCTCTTCCATTTTCAAATGGCGACATTAAATATATTTATACGAAAGCTTTAGTCGTTCGTTTTTGGGATAAGGAATCGATTCGTATGGCTTCCATTAAATTTGCTGAAACTGATGATGTGGACAAACAACAAATCGTCCGTTTTTGTTTTGATAGACAGCTACTTATGAGAAGAAAAGGTGTCGAATAACCAAGCTAAAGCCCATGAATTTGGGCTTTTTTTTTATGTGCTGTGGTACAATAAACGAGAGAAAAAATAGGGGTTGATGATTTGAAAATGAATATTCAAATTGCAATTGATGGTCCTGCTGCTGCAGGAAAAAGTACAATTGCAAAAATAGCTGCAGAAGCACTTGCATATACTTATATTGATACGGGTGCAATGTATCGGGCTATTACGTATAAAGCTTTGTCACATCACATAGATATAGAAAATGAGGATGCAATGACAAAATTACTCTTAGAAACAACGATTGAACTAAAGCCGTCAATTGATGGACAACTTGTATACCTGGATGGAGAGAATGTTACAAATGCAATTCGCTCTAATGAGGTAACTTCTTCGGTATCTGTTGTAGCAGCTCATGCAAGCTTAAGAAAAGAAATGGTAAAAAGGCAATTAGCAATGGCAAAAACAGGTGGAGTTGTGATGGATGGACGGGATATCGGCACGCATGTTCTAATCGATGCGGAATTGAAAATTTTCATGTCTGCTTCTGTTGAAGAACGTGCAAAACGTCGCCAATTAGATAATGAAAAAAGAGGAATCTCCTCACAACTTGACCAATTGAAAAAGGAAATTTCAGAGCGCGATAAAATGGATAGCGAACGCGAAGCATCTCCTCTTATTCAGGCAGTGGATGCAGTTTATTTGGATACAACACATCTCACTATTCAAGAAGCAGCAGATCAAATAATTCAATTAGCTAAAGAAAGGATGAGCTAAATGAACCTATATACATTTGCCAAGTCACTTGTTTGGAATGTCTTGAATCCAATGTATCGATTTGATATACGTGGGCTGGAAAAATTCCCGAAAACCGGTGGTGTACTAATATGTGCAAATCATATTCATGCATTAGACCCGCCAGTGGTTGGAATAACGGCACCTCGTGATGTTCATTTTATGGCAAAAGAAGAACTGTTTACAGCACCCATTCTTAAAACAATTCTTCCAAAAATTTATGCCTTTCCGGTGAAACGTGGAATGAGTGATCGAGATGCGTTAAGAAAAGCAATTGCCGTATTAAAAAGTGGAAATGTAATGGGGTTATTCCCAGAAGGAACTCGGAGTAAAACAGGTGAGTTAGGAAAAGGTTTTTCGGGAGCGGGCTTTTTCGCGTTAAAAGGTGAAGCTGCTGTTGTACCATGTGCAATCATTGGACCTTATAAAGCTTTTAAGCGTGTAAAAGTCGTGTATGGAGAACCTATTGATATGCAACCCTATAGAGAACGTAAAGCTTCTGCTGATGAAGTTACACAAGTGATCATGGCTCATATTCAGCAGTTGATAAATGAAAACAAAGCATAATGTGGTTGAAAAGAAACAAATGAAAAGGGTAAATTTTTGTTTTTATTAAAGAATTCGCATAAAATAGAATTTGAAACGTTGTGAAGGAGGATGCTATATGTCTGAGGAAATGAACTTGATGGAAAACCAGGAATTCCGCGAGGGAGATCTTGTTAAAGGTACGGTTGCCCAAGTTGAAGAAAAGGCAGTAACGGTAACGATTGAAGGCGCACCTTTTGATGGTGTCATCCCAATAAGTGAACTGTCCAGCTTGCACATTGAAAAAGCTTCCGACGCCGTTTCGATCGGTGACGAGTTGAACTTAATCATTACAAAAGTTGAAGATGAAAACTTCGTCTTATCAAAACGTAAAGTAGATGCTTCGGAAGCATGGGACACGTTAGAGCAAAAATTTAATGATGGTGTCATTATTGAAGCAGAAGTGAAAGATGTAGTAAAAGGTGGACTTGTTATCGACTTAGGTGTTAGAGGATTCGTCCCTGCATCTTTAGTTGAAGATCATTTTGTCGAATCGTTTGATGATTATAAAGGCAAAGTTTTAACCTTTAAAATTGTTGAAATGGAAAAAGATAAAAACCGATTGATTCTATCTCACCGAGCGGTCGTTGAAGAACAAAAAGAATCGAATAAAAAAGATGTCCTTGACCAAATTCATCCAGGAGATCATTTAACTGGAACCGTTCAACGAATTGCTGCATTTGGAGCATTTGTTGACTTAGGTGGTGTCGATGGTCTTGTGCATATCTCCCAGCTATCACATGAACACGTTGAACACGTGTCGGACGTGGTAAAAGAGGGGCAAGAAGTAAAAGTAAAAGTATTGTCAGTAGATCGAGATAGTGAGCGAATTTCGCTTTCGATTAAGGATACACTTCCTGGTCCTTGGGAAGGCATCGAAGACAAAGCACCACGTGGTACTGTTTTAACGGGTACTGTTAAACGATTGGTAAGCTATGGTGCTTTCGTAGAAGTATTCCCTGGTATCGAGGGGTTGGTTCATATTTCTCAGATTTCACATTCACATATTGGTACGCCACATGAATTATTATCAGAAGGTCAAGAAGTACAAGTGAAAGTACTAGATGTAAATAAACAAGATAAACGACTTTCATTAAGTATTAAAGACATGCTTGAAAAAGAAGATGATTACTCTGCGGGAGATTATATCATGCCAGACGAATCAAAAGGTTTTTCTATTAGCGATGTTATTGGCGATAAACTAAAAGACTTTAAATAATGGAGTAATGATATGACAAGAGCTGAACGGAAATTAGATCATATTCGACATGCTCTCTCAACAGGACAATCTAGAAAGACTTGGTTAGATGATATTCAATTTGTTCATCAAGCAATACCAGATGGTTGTTGGGAGGATGTATCACTCCAAACCCAATTAGGCGAGCTAACTTTTAGTTCGCCTTTTTTCATCAATGCGATGACGGGTGGCGGTGGTGAACGCACCATAACATTAAATGCACAATTAGCTCGAGTGGCAAAAGAAATGGATATTCCTATGGCGGTAGGATCTCAAATGGCTGCCATAAAAAATACAAGTGAAATCGAATCTTATTCGATTGTAAGAAAAGAGAATCCGAAAGGCATCATTTTTGCTAATTTGGGTAGTGAAGCAACGGTTGAACAGGCCAATAAAGCGGTGGATATGTTAGAAGCGAATGCCATACAAATCCACTTAAACGTTATTCAGGAACTGACAATGCCTGAAGGTGACCGAAATTTCAAAGGAGCTTTACAACGAATCGAAGATATAGCTGCAAAACTTTCGGTTCCCGTCATTGTAAAAGAGACCGGTTTCGGACTATCAAGAGAAGCTATACATAAGCTTAAAAAACTTCCANTAAGTGCAATTGATATTGGAGGGTTCGGCGGAACTAATTTTGCCGCTATTGAAAACGAACGTAGAAAAAGACAATTAAGTTACTTTAACAATTGGGGGATTCCAACAGCTGCATCTTTAATAGAAACAAAAATGGAAGCTCCAGATAGTAAGATAATCGCTTCAGGGGGCGTACAAAATGCTCTTGATATTGTGAAATGTTTGTCTTTGGGCGCTTCTGCTGTCGGGTTAGCGGGAATCATATTAAAAACGTTAGTCGAAGATGGCGAAGATGCTACATTTGAAGTAATTCAGGAAATGATTGAAGACATCACCATGTTAATGGTTGCTTTAGGTTCTAATACAATTGAGGACTTACAATATGCACCCTTAATACTCTCGGGTGAATTGTTCCACCATGTTACACAACGAGGTTATGAACCGAATTTATATGCAAATAGGAAAAAAATAAAGAGATGATGGACAATCCCTAACGTCCTCATCTCTTTTTGTTGTATAATACGTTAGAGAAGAAGTTGGAAGGATGAATTAGATATGGCAAAACCGGTAGTAGCAATTGTCGGTCGACCGAATGTCGGGAAGTCAACAATCTTTAATCGGATCGTTGGTGAACGTGTATCAATCGTCGAGGATATTCCTGGCGTAACACGTGATCGTCTATATAGTGCGGCAGATTGGCTAACACATGAATTTAATATTATTGATACGGGCGGAATTGAAATTGGTGATGAACCATTTTTGGAACAAATTCGTCAACAAGCAGAAATCGCAATTCAAGAAGCTGATGTTATTATTTTCTTAACAAATGGTCGTGAAGGTGTGACAGCTGCAGACGAACAAGTAGCTAAAATCTTGTACAAAACAAAAAAACCTGTCGTTTTAGCAATTAATAAAATTGATAATCCAGACATGCGTGAAATGATTTATGATTTTTATTCACTTGGATTTGGAGAACCTTTCCCGATATCAGGTTCACATGGATTAGGTCTTGGAGATTTGCTTGATGAAGTAGCGAAAAACTTCCCTAAAGAAGAGGAAGAAGAATATCCTGAAAACGTCATCAAATTCTCGTTGATTGGACGTCCGAACGTAGGGAAATCTTCATTAGTAAACAGTTTTCTTGGTGATGAACGAGTAATTGTTAGTGAAATCGCCGGAACAACTCGAGACGCGATCGATACTCAATACGAATATGAAGACCAACCCTATGTCATCATTGATACTGCTGGAATGCGTAAAAAAGGAAAAGTCTATGAGACGACAGAAAAATATAGTGTCCTTCGTGCTTTACGTGCAATTGAACGCTCTGACGTTGTTTTAGTTGTTCTTAATGCTGAAGAAGGCATTCAAGAACAAGATAAGAAAATTGCAGGATATGCACACGAAGCTGGCAAAGCTGTCATTATCGTCGTGAATAAATGGGATGCAATTGAAAAAGATGAGAAAACGATGAACACGATGACGAAAACGATTCGTGAACACTTTTTATTCCTTGACTATGCACCGATTATTTTCGTGTCTGCAGTTACGAAACAACGGGTTCATGCTATCTTACCGATCATTAATCGAGTGAGTGAGAATCATGCAATGCGCGTAACTTCTAGTGTTTTAAATGAAGTTATTGAAGATGCAGTAGCACGTAATCCTGCTCCGACAGATAAAGGTCGTAGACTGCGTATTTACTATGTGACGCAAGTGGCCATTAAGCCACCAACATTTGTGGTCTTTGTTAATGAACCAGATATCATGCACTTTTCGTACGAACGTTTCTTAGAAAATCGTATTCGTGATTCCTTTGATTTTGAAGGTACTCCGATTCGATTAATCACACGTGCTCGCACGTAAGTTTTATGTCGAGGGAGTGAGAAAAATCGAAAAAGTAGTCGTATTAGGAGCCGGAAGTTGGGGAACTGCATTAAGTATTGTTTTAGCTGAAAAAGGCCATGACTGTCTGATATGGTCACATAGAGAAGACCAAGCACAGGAAATTAATGGTGATCATACAAACCATAAATATCTTCCTGGAACTTCGCTGCCTTTGAATTTAAGAGCAACTGCTTCCTTATCGGAAGCAGTAAATCATGCACAAATAATTGTCATGGCAGTCCCAACAAAAGGGATTAGAGAAGTTTGTCAAAGTATGAAGGAATTTATTGGAAAACCCATTCTGTTTGTTCATGTGTCTAAAGGGATTGAACCAGATACATTAAAACGAATTTCAGAAATGATGAGAGAAGAACTTCCTTCAGAATTGATTAAAGATATTGTCGTATTATCTGGCCCAAGTCATGCAGAAGAAGTCATTCTAAAGCATCCGACTACAATAACTGCTGCTTGTGAACATATTGAGTCGGCAGAAATGGTCCAAGACTTATTTATGCATGGGTATTTTCGCGTATACACGAATACAGATGTAATTGGTGTAGAAATGGGCGGTGCACTCAAAAATATTATTGCCTTAGCAGCTGGTATTACGGACGGTTTAGGTTACGGTGACAATGCAAAAGCAGCCTTGATAACGAGAGGTCTCGCTGAGATTGCCCGTTTAGGAACAAAGATGGGTGCAAATCCGTTAACTTTTTCCGGACTTACTGGAATTGGAGACCTGATCGTTACTTGTACGAGCGTCCATTCCCGAAATTGGCGTGCAGGAAATTTACTGGGAAAAGGCATGAGACTTGAAGAAGTATTGGAACAAATGGGTATGGTTGTAGAAGGCGTGAGGACGACGAAAGCAGCATACCAACTATCAGAACTCCATCAAGTGCCAATGCCGATAACGAATGCCTTATACCAGGTGTTATTTAATGGAGTAGACACAAAAACAGCTGTAGATGCATTAATGGACCGCGGCAAGAAACACGAAATGGAAGATTTGTACGAATACCTTTAATATTGTCACAAAACAAGAGAATGCCTGTGCGCACCTCTTGTTTTTTCATGCTATACTTATTCGTTGAAGAGATAGAAGGGTGGTCATCGACATGTCTTCATTAGACAAAATGTGGATTTCTTTTGCATCCATGGGCTTTATGATGATATCTATGGGTTTGATTTACGTTAGTAGGTATAAAATAAGGAACAAACTATTTAAATTTGTTTTTGCATTAGTTGCCTATGTACTATTAATCAGTGGGTTTTTAAGTATGATTTATATCGTTTTTAGTGGACCAACTGGAAGAGCGTGAGGTGAAAATATGAAAAAATTTTCTCTATTAGGTATTTTAATTAGTAGTGTCGTTTTATTATCTGGATGTATGTACCCTGACTCAGCTCGAACAGAGAGCCAGCTTCCATACGAAGACCAATTAAACGCTGTTCAAGAAGCTGTAGAAAAATATCAAGAAGCATCTGGTGGTCTATTGCCGATAAAAACTAGGGACCAAGATGTGGATCAATACATTAAATATCCTATTGAATTTGAAAAAATTGTCCCTGCATATTTAGGGAAAATCCCTCCCAATGCCTATGAAAATGGTGGTCTTTTTCAATATGTCCTGATGGATGTTGAAGAGAACCCCACAGTGAAATTAGTCGATTTAAGGACTGCTGAAAAAATTCGTGAATTAAAAATAAAAATGGGTATTAACGGTTATGGCCCAATTGATGTTCAAATTGCTAAAAATGTCTATACACTGGATTATAAGATAATGGGATACAAAGAAGAACAAACCGTTCCTAGCCCTTATTCAGATGTGAATTTACCATTGGTAGCAACCGGAGATGGTAATATTTATATTGATTACTCCATAGACTTGAGTAGAATCTTGCGAGAAGAAAAGCCTAAAGTAAAACCTGGGGATGATATTCGTTATCTCCTCGTTGAAAAGTACCCAATTCTTCCTGCCTATTCCTTACCGTACACGGTAAACGAAAATAATGAACCAGAATTTTTGGTTAAATAAAATTCTATTACCATTATATATTTAAGAGATATTGATGATATGGAGAGGTTTTTCTAAGTTTAATTTAAAAAATAATACAGATAAATTAGTTGAAACGTTTTGTGCTTATGCATGAAACGTTTTTTTTGAGCATACGATAAAGTGCGAACGAAAGGGGGCACGGAAATGGCTGATCAGCTTTATCAACAAATTGCAGAACGGACAAATGGAGACGTATATCTGGGAGTAGTTGGACCTGTACGTGTTGGGAAATCGACTTTTGTTAAACGTGTTATGGAGTGTATCGTCATTCCTAATATGACCGATGATATTGAAAGATTGCGAGCACAGGATGAGTTACCTCAAAGTTCTCCTGGTGCCGTTATTATGACAGCGGAACCTAAATTTGTTCCTGCACATGGAACAAGTATTCAGATAGGTGACGATGCATTTCGATTTCATATTCGCCTTGCGGATTGTGTTGGCTACATAATCGAAGGTGCTAAAGGTCATGAAGACGAAAATGGACCAAAGTTTGTACACACACCTTGGCATCATGAACCAATTCCTTTCCAAGAAGCGGCTCGCATTGGAACTGACAAGGTGATACGTGATCATTCAACCATCGGTATTGTGATGACAACAGATGGTTCGGTGAATGACATTGCACGAAGCGCAGTTGAGCAAGTAGAAGAGGATATTGTCAATCAGTTGAAAGAAATTGGAAAACCGTTCGTGATTGTACTTAATAGTCGGATGCCAGCTCATGATAAAACATTAGAATTACGAGCAGAGCTTTCCCAGAAATACGGAGTTCCTGTTATTGCAACAGCAGTAGATCAAATGACTAAGCAAGAAATAGAATATATTTTAAAAGAAGCCCTATACGAATTTCCGATTGAGACATTTGATTTACAAAAACCAGATTGGATGGATGTTTTAGATGCTGACCATCCTTTGCAGCAATCTCTTCAAAACTCGTTAGCAGAGTGGTCGAATCAAGTATCTAAAATTCGTGATGTAAAAGATTTGGCCGATTATTTAGCACAAGAACCTTTTGTTGAAAATGCAGAAGTGATTGAAGTTGATGCAGGACAAGGGAAAGCCTGTATACAAATTGATATGAAAGATGATGTTTTTCAATCAGTTTGCCAAGACTGGTTAGAAGAACCCATCATTACGAAAAAAGATTGGCTTTTATTTGTAAAAGAAGCTTCACATGCTAAAAAATCGTACATGCGTTTTCATGAAGCAATTGAAATGGCAAAAGAAGATGGGTATGGTGTGGCACTACCAGTGATGCAAGAATTCACTCCTTCAGCACCTGAACAAATAAATGAAAATAAATTTTTTGGCGTAAGAATGAAAGCAAAAGCACCATCTTTCCATATTATTCGAATCGATATGGATGCAGAATTTTCCCCATTAATTGGGTCGGAATTTCATAGTCAGCAACTCCTAAAAGAGTTGAAAGATGCGTATTATCATGATCGAGAAGCCTTATGGCAAACTTCGTTATTTGGGACTCCTCTTCATGAAATGTTAAAAGAAAGTATGCGTTTTAAAACAGAAGCAGTTCCGTCACATGCAAAAAAACGAATGAGAGAAACAATTGAGCGAATGGTAAATGAGGGTGACCGAGGAATGGTTACATTTATTTTATAGTTCTCACATTCCGCTAGGTTTAAAATATAAAATTAATAAGTATTGACAAGAGAGCAGGACATCGCTAGTAAAACGCGAAAAGTCCTGTTCTTTTTGCGTAAAAAAAATATTTCTGCATGAAGTTGGTAAAAGTCGTCGAAATATTGTTGCGTAGCCTTTTTGGTTATGATACTCTTTTTACATGATTGATGGTCCATCCCCTTTGAGAGGAGGTGAATGGTGTGAATAAAACAGAATTAGTAAACTCAGTAGCTGAAGCTACAGAACTTTCTAAAAAAGATGCTGCTAAAGCAGTTGATGCTGTATTTGAAACAATTCAAGATGCTCTTGCTAAGGGTGACAAAATTCAGCTAATTGGTTTCGGTAACTTTGAAGTTCGTGAACGTGCTGCTCGTAAGGGTCGTAACCCACAAACAGGTAAAGAAATCGAAATTGCTGCAAGCAAAGTACCTGCGTTTAAACCAGGTAAAGCGCTTAAAGACGCAGTTAAGTAATAAGCGTCTGAACGTACATAGAACGACTTTTGTGAGTATTTCACAAAAGTCGTTCTTTTTTGCGAATAAATAGTTGATAATTTTATAGATATTTTCATTTTGGAGAGATTGATTATCAGATAGGTCAAGCTACAAGACCCGCCTCGAGGCTCAAAAGAAGATAGTCGTGGGGGCGATGTTGTTACGAAGCCTTGAGCTTTGACATCCTTCTGCTAGGA
>JGI24024J18818_10000561_pt1 | contig 14349 bp, 10 predicted proteins | sample Cruoilmetagenom2_FD_18818 | JGI IMG/M metagenome (IMG submission 18818) | reverse complement strand
CGCCAATATCGTTACACGGGGAAGTGAACCCCCTGAACACATACCGATCTGTTTAATTTGGAAGAAATTTGTAAGTTCAATGGTATCAAACCGGATCCGGAAGCCGGGTTCATTAAATGAGACTACCCCATGAAAACCGAAGAGTTTTTACAAGAACATAAATATTATAGGACACTTATCGAGAGTGCTACGGATTATGTTGTTGCCATCAACCGTAACTACCAGATCATTATGGCGAATGAACTTTTTAAAAATGAATTCGGCATGCAGCCCAATGATTATTGTTACAACGTATGGAAAAACAGAAATAAAAAATGTGAAGAGTGCCTGGTAGAAAAAACCTATCAGGATGGCTGGGGACACTGGAATGTTGAAAATGTCACCATGAAGGACGGCAGAGTTGCCAATATGCTTATTAAAGCGATTCCAGTCAAGAATGAAAGTGGCGAGGTTGTTTATGTTCTCGAAAGAGCTACCGACATCACGGAAAGGGAACACATTCAGGAAAACATCGACAAAATAGTCGGCAACCTCGAAGACATGCTGGCCAATCGTCTGGAAGGATTGCAAAAATCCGAAGAAAAATATCGCACCATATTTGAACGGTCCCGGGATGCCATCATTCTTACGAACCCCGGCGGGAAAATCGTGGAGGTTAACCAGGCCGGGGTTCATATTCTGGGGTACAAAACCCAAAAAGAAGTTTTGGCATTGGAATCCACAGCCAAACTCTTTGTGGAAAAGGAAGATTTCATCGATCTCCAGAAAAGAGTTTCCCAGGAGGGGTTCGTTGTGGAGTTTGAGACCCGTCTTTTGGGTAATAATAATTCAGGATTTGATGGATTGATTACATCCAATGTAACAGTGGATGTAACCGGTCAGATCGCCGGTTACGTGCTGATTATAAGAGACATTACCAAGAGAAAAATCGCACAACAGCAGATCGAGAAGCGGAATATCCGGCTGGACATTTTAAATTCCATCTCCAAGACCGTCAGCAGCAGTCTGAATCTTGATGAAATCCTAAGAAGCACCATCGATAAAACCCTGGAGGTTCTTGAGTCCGACAGTGTCAGAATTTATTTGCTGGACAAAAAAAGAGAAATCCTCAAGCTGGTGGCCCACAAAGGACTTTCAGCCAAATTAATAAACGAACCCTTCATGCAATATCGTAAGCCGGGGGACGGGCTTTTGGGCCAGACCATACTTGACGGTGAAACACGGTTGGTGGATAATTTTTTGCGAGCCCAAGACACCTACGTGGATTCCATTATCGAAGAGGGCCTGCACACCAGCGCTTACATTCCGCTGTCCACCAAAGGGGAGTTGACGGGTGTCATGTGTGTGAGCAGCCATTACCCCATTGAATTCGCAGCCGGTTATATCGAATTCTTGACCGCCATCGGCAACCAGATCGGCGTTGCAGTGGACCATGCAGCCCTGTATGAAAATATAAAGACCGCCTATGAGGACCTCAAGCATGCCCAGGAACAGATCGTTCAGACAGAAAAACTGGCCTCTCTGGGCAAATTGGCCGCTACTATTGCCCATGAGATAAACAATCCACTGGCCGCAGTTCTGACTTATATCCGGCTGATGATAAAGCTAAAAAACCGGAATAAATTTTCTTCTGAAAGACTGGAGGATATTTCCCGATATTTGGGCACCATGGAGTCGGAAACTGCTAGATGCGGGGAGATCGTAAAAAATCTTTTGGCATTTTCCCGCCAGTCTAAAATTACGATTAAGAACCATAGCGCTGCCGATATTATTGACAAAACCCTGGGTCTTATTGCCCATGATCTGGAAATGAAAGGGATCCAGCTGGAAAAAATTATTGAACCGAAACTACCCGACGTTCAATGCGATTTTCAGCAAATTCAGCAGGCCCTTTTAAACCTCATGTACAATGCTTCAGACGCTATGGTTGAGGGCGGCAACTTGACGGTGGCGGCCAATAGAAAAGACGGAGTTGAGAAATTTTTAGATGTCATGGTTTCCGATACGGGGTGTGGCATTACAGAGGAAGATAAGGAAAAAATTTTTGATCCTTTTTTTACAACCAAGGAAGAGGGAAAAAATGTGGGTCTGGGTTTGTCGGTGGTTTATGGCATTGTCACACGGCACAACGGCACCATAAACGTGGAAAGCGAGCCCGGCAAAGGGAGCACTTTCAAGATTAGCCTGCCATGTGGCTGATTGCAGTAAAAACCACAAAATTTACAACCAAGAGAAGAATGGAAGGAACCAACAATGACCAAAAAACCCCGAATTCTTGTTGTTGATGATGAAGCGCCGATGCGAGAAGCTCTTTATGACTGGCTCAAGGAGGATGGTTATGAGGTTGGTCTGGCCGAAAGCGGCAAAGATGCCATTGCCATTGCCATGGGAAAAAGCTGGGACGTGATTTTGCTGGATTTGAAAATGCCGGGTATGGATGGGCTGGAAACCTTGAGACAGCTTAAAGGAAAAGCGGTGGAGACCGATGCCGAAATACTTATGATGACCGCCTATGCCACGGTAGATACAGCGGTCCAGGCCATGAAGGAAGGTGCCTTTGATTATCTTGTCAAGCCCTTTGCTCCGGACGAAATCGAAATGCAAATCAAAAAGATCGTTGCCCATCGAGAACTGGTTCTGGAAAATATTTTTCTGCGTCAGAAACTGGAGGAAAGATCAGAATATGATGAAATCATAGGGAAAAGCGATGCCATGCAGGAAATTTACGATTTGATTTCCCAGGTGGCACCCACCGACTCTACCGTACTGATAACCGGTGAAAGCGGGACCGGTAAAGAACTGATCGCACAGGCGATTCACGGCAACAGTCTGCGCTGTTACCTGCCGTTTATTGCCGTAAGTTGCGGGGCTCTCCCCGATTCTTTGTTGGAGAGTGAACTGTTCGGGTATGAAAAAGGGGCCTTTACAGGTGCAGAGCATACCAAAAAGGGGCGCTTTGAAATGGCCGATAAAGGAACACTTTTTTTGGATGAAATCGGTGATATAAGCTTAAAAACACAGGTGGACCTATTAAGGGTTTTGCAGCGCAAAGAATTCAGACGTCTGGGGGGGCAGGAAGAAATTAAAGTGGATGTGCGTATTTTAGCCGCCACCAATCAAGATTTGAANAAGGCGATTTCTGAAAACAGATTTCGTGAAGATCTTTTTTACCGTTTGAATGTCATTTCTATTCATGTCCCGCCATTAAGGGAGCGAAAGGACGATATCCCGCTGCTGGTAAAGGCATTTATTCGCAGGTATTGTCTGGAAATGAATAAAGAGCTGTTAAAAATCGCGCCGTCGGCCTTGAAATTATTAATGGATTACGACTGGCCCGGAAATGTCAGAGAATTGGAGAACGTCATTGAAAGGGCGCTTGTTATTGGTCGGAGCAAAGAAATCGTTACGGATGATCTTCCTTTTTCACGTAAAGATCTGGGGGCTGCTGAAATGCCCAAGTCGTTAAAATTAATGGAAAAAATTCATATCAAAGGAATTCTTGAAGAAACGAATTGGAATATCAGCAAAACAGCCCGTCTTTTGGAAGTCGACCGGCAGACGCTCTATAATAAAATTGCAAAATATAAGATTGAAAAGGAATCATAGATCGCTTTGTCAAACAGCGTCACCATCTGTTCCGTAGGCTCGGTGGACGAAGGGATTCTCGAGCACATTGCGAAATGCATTTCGATCCGATGCGGCCTATCCTGCAGAATTTCATTGAGAACGGAAAACCCTCGGTATGCATATAATGATACCCGATGCCAGTATAATTCAAAGTTGATATTAAAGCGCCTCCTTCAACAAAGCCCCCTTGATACCTTTCGGCTTATCGGCGTTACAACCGTGGACCTATATGTGCCAATCCTTAAGTTTGTCTTCGGCTTAGCACAGATCGAAGGCAAATGTTCGATTATATCCCTGCACCGGCTTTGTCCCCGGTTTTATGATCAACCATCCAATCCGGATCTTCTATTGGCTCGGGTGGAAAAGACGGCTCTGCATGAGCTTGGGCACACACTCGGTATCACCCATTGCAGGAATCGACATTGTGTTATGTATTCTTCGACCCGAATCGAGGATACGGATTTTAAACACTCCGAATTTTGTCCCACCTGTTTAGACCTTTTTCAATGGTATCTTAAAAAATCCCTTCAGAAATCTTCTGGGTGAATGCCGAAATATTCTACAGACTGTCTTTTTTTTCGGCAATGCATAAATTTGATGAAATAACAAGTGTTTATGTGCACATTCATTGTGTGCAGATAAATTTATGCCGAAAATTTCAGCAGCACTGCCATTGGGGTTATAATGAAACTAAAGCCACTTGAAAAATTTTATTCTATATAAATTAAATGGTTACATTATTTATCCGGCGTCGTGTTGGACTGTGGCATACCCTTTGCTTTTAAAAACAATAAAATTAGGAAAAATTAAACTGATTATATAATAATTTAAAAAGGAGGAAATAAAATGGGAGCCAGCAAAAAAAGGGAATCGATGAAAATCGTACCACCGGGCAAGAAAAAATGTGTGTGGATGGAGGCAGGAGTTGTTTCCTATAAACTGTGCGATCACAATTTTGATTGTTCGACCTGTGTATACGACCATGGTATGCATGATCGGGTTGCCCGATATAAGGAGAAAGTCGCCATACAGCTGATTGAAGCAACGCCTGATAAATTCACCGAAACTTGGGTGGACAAGATGATGCAGCTTCCTGCAAATCGGCGCAAATGCCGTTATATGATCACCGGGGAAGTGGGTCGCAAAATATGCCCCAGTGCTTATGAATGCGGCACCTGTTCTTTTGATCAGATGATGCAGGAGCGCCTTCAGGCAGAGGCACTTCCGGTGCATGCCCGAAGCCGGGAAAGCGGTTTTGAACTGGCGGAAGATTTTTATTACCACGAGGGCCACACATGGGCCAGACCGGAATATGGCGGACGTGTTCGCGTCGGGCTGGATGATTTTGCCCAAAAACTGATCGGTAAACTCGGAAGGGTTGAATTGCCGAATATCGGGCAGGAAGTAAAACAGGGTGAAGTGGGATTTCAAGTCAGACGCAACGGAGAAATTGCCAAAGTCCTCTCTCCCATGGACGGCACCGTGGCCAATGTGAACGATTCCCTTCGGGACCATCCGGATCTGGCCAACGAATCTCCCTATGAAAAAGGATGGTTATTTACCATTGAGCCGACCAAGCTGCGCAAAAACTTAAAAGGGCTCTACTTTGGACAAGAAGCCCATAATTTCATTAACGATGAAAAGGAAAAACTCTTTGCCATGGCCAATGAGGATCTAAGGTTGGCTGCAGACGGCGGTGGTTCAGTTGAAGACATTTCCCAGGAACTTGAAGGGGAAAACTGGGGCAAGTTTGTAAAAACCTTTCTTAAAACTTGACGGTTTCGTAAAAAGTCCGTTTTGCTCGCTCAGTGACCATTTGGGGGCGTTTCAAACGGTGCTGCTAAATTTCAAGAACTCGTCGCAAGCTCCTCAAACAGCTTGAAATTTTTTACGCATCACCGGTTGAAACGCTGGATCCCCAAATGATCAGATATCGCTCACAAAAGCCTTTTTACGAGTTCATCAAACTTATTGTGCGGATTTTAAATTAAATAAAGTCCGATTCCGGAGGACATATGGACTATAAGAAGACGCTCAACCTGCCAAAAACAGAATTTCCCATGAAGGCCCGCCTGGCAAATCGTGAGCCCGAACAGTTGAGATCATGGGAAGAAAACGGTTTATACGAAAAGATCAGACAATCCTCCCTGGGCCGTGACCAATTCATTCTGCACGATGGCCCGCCCTATGCCAACGGGCATATTCATATCGGTACGGCACTCAACAAAATCCTGAAGGATATTATCGTCCGTTCACAGCAAATGTCCGGATTTGACGCTGTATATGTTCCGGGNTGGGATTGNCACGGNCTTCCCATCGAGCACAATGTTGAAAAAGAATTGGGGGCCGAGAAATTTAAAATGACCCAGGCCGAAATTCGCAGNGCNTGTCGGNCATATGCNGAAAAATTTATCGATATACAGCGNGAAGAATTCAAACGACTGGGTGTCATGGGNGAATGGGAAACCCCGTATTTGACCATGAATTACGCGTATGAAGCCACCATTGCCCATGAGTGCAGTAAATTTGCGCTGGATGGCAGCCTTTTCCGAAGTAAAAAACCGATATACTGGTGTTGCAGCTGCCAAACGGCCCTTGCTGAAGCAGAGATCGAATATCATGATGAGTCGTCACCATCGATTTTTGTTAAATTCCCGGTGCAAGATGATTTGAGCGACCAGATTCCCGGGCTGGCCGGAAAAAACGTGTTTGTGGTGATTTGGACAACAACGCCCTGGACCATTCCGGCAAATCTCGCCATAGCGCTGCACCCGGATTTCACGTATGCTGCTGTGGATACGAAAAATGGAGAAGTGCTGATTCTGGCCAGGGAGCTGGTTGAAGGATGTATGAAATCCTTTGGATTTTCTGATTTTTCCATTCTTGCTGAAATGGGATCTGACAGTCTTGAACGGAAGAAATGCCGACATCCTCTATACGACCGTGAATCATTGATAATTTTAGGCTCCCATGTAACTCTGGAAGCCGGAACCGGTTGTGTTCATACGGCTCCCGGCCACGGGAGTGAAGACTATGAAGTGGGCCTTCTCTATGATTTGGAGGCGTATTCCCCTGTGGATGATACGGGCTGTTTTACCCCGGAAGCCGACCCTTTCGGCGGCCGATTTGTATTCGAAGCCAATTCGGATATCGTTGCCAAGCTTCAGGAAAACGGGGCCCTGGTCCTCCGGGAGGAAATTGAACATTCTTACCCCCATTGCTGGCGCTGTAAAAAGCCGGTGATTTTTCGGGCCACACCCCAGTGGTTCATATCCATGGACAAGACCGGATTAAGAAAGAATGCCCTTGAAGAGATCGACAAGGTGGAATGGATTCCCAGTTGGGGAAGAGAAAGAATCTACGGCATGATCGAAAATCGTCCGGATTGGTGCGTTTCCAGACAGCGCGCCTGGGGTGTTCCCATCGCGTTATTTTATTGCGAGAAATGCGAATCTTTGTATTTGAATGAAGCGATATTTCAACGCATCTACAAACTTTTTCAGGAACATGGTGCCGATATATGGTTTGAAAAGAATGTAAAGGAATTACTTCCCGAAGATGTCGTTTGCGATACCTGCGGCAACAACACCTTTGTAAAAGAAGATGACATTCTGGATGTTTGGTTCGATTCCGGCGTAAGCCATGCAGCGGTGCTTGAAGATCGTTCAAATTTGAAATGGCCGGCCGATCTTTATCTTGAAGGCAGTGATCAGCACCGGGGATGGTTCCATAGTTCGCTCCTTACGGCTGTTGGGACAAGGGGAAGGGCACCCTATGAATCTGTTCTGACCCACGGATTTGTGGTGGATGCAAAAGGCAAAAAAATGTCAAAGTCCCTTGGAAACGTTGTGGCCCCGGAAGCGGTTATTAAAAAACATGGTGCCGAGATCCTCCGTCTGTGGGTGTCTGCCTCGGATTACAGGGATGATATTCGCATTTCTGAAAATATTCTGAAGCAGTTGAGCGATGCATATCGAAGAATCAGAAATACAAGCAGATTTATGCTCGGCAATTTATTTGATTTCGACCCTTCAAAGGACATGTTTTCCTATGAATCCATGCCGGAAATCGACCGATTTGCACTGCACAGGCTTCAGGAGTTGATCGAACGGACACGGAACGCTTACAATGCTTACGAATTTCATACTATTTACCATACCCTCTACAATTACTGCATCGTCGATCTCTCTGCGTTTTACCTGGATATTCTCAAAGACAGGTTATACACCTCTCCGCCTGGATCATCTGAAAGAAAAAGCGCGCAGACGGTTATTTACATTCTCCTGGATTCGCTGTCGAGAATAATGGCACCGATCCTTGCATTTACAGCAGAAGAGATCTGGAATTACATGCCGGGTCGCAAAGAAAATGCCGACAGCGTTCACCTGAGTTCTCTTCCAACGGCCAATGAAGCCTGGAAAGATGACCGGCTGGCAGAAAATTGGAAACTACTGCTTGAAGTTCGCAGTGAGGTTACAAAATCACTCGAGGACGCAAGAGTTAAAAAAATAGTCGGACATTCTCTCGATGCCGTCGTTACACTCTATGCAGATGATGACCTTTATGATAGACTTTATCCGTATAAAGATGACCTTAGAAGCATATTTATTGTTTCAAAGACCCATCTGATCAAAGGGGAAAAACCTGCCGGGGGTTTTGAAAGTCATGATGTCCATGGTTTGGCCATTAAGGTTGATTCTGCTGAAGGCGATAAATGCGAACGGTGCTGGGTGCATGACATTTCCGTGGGAGCAAATTTAGAACGGCCGACCATCTGCAGCCGGTGTCAGGATGCCCTAACCCGAATTTCTCCTGATTAAATTTAGCAGAATTGATGGACTTTTCACCCACCCGTCAATTTTGGGAGTAAAATAAACGTGTTTTCTATTTTTTCAGGCGAAGCGAGTTTCAGATTCGGCAAATATGTGAAACTTGCCGTCATTTCCAGTTTGGTGGTCGGTTTTGACCAGATCACCAAATTTTTAATCTCAAACAAACTTCCACTTCACCACTCCATTACGGTGATACCCGGGTTTTTTAGCATCACCCACATTCTTAACCCCGGCGGCGCCTTTGGATTTATGGCAAATCAAAGCTCGAGTATACGCAGTGTATTTTTCCTCGTGATTTCATCTTTGGCCGTATGCCTGATTTTTTATTTTTATAAAAACACTCCAAAGACCCACCCTTGGCTTGCTTCAGGGTTCGCCTTGGTGTTCGGAGGTGCCATCGGCAATCTCATTGATAGATTTCGCTTCGGAAGTGTTGTCGATTTTTTAGACGTTTACATGGGAAGTTACCACTGGCCCGCTTTTAATATCGCCGACAGTGCCATATCCATTGGTATTGCTATTTTTTTGTTCCATCTTCTTTTTAGAAAAATGCCGGAATAATCAAAAATGGAACACCTCCCGATGAGTTGGTGTTAATTAGGGTAAAATAAAAGAGGGTCATCTCCAATTGAGCAGGGGTGATTATAGAACCAAAAAAAATATGTCTGAAATCAATTATAAAGAACTCAAAAATTATTTGATGGGGTTCGAAAAAAAACGAAAACCCGAACTCCCTGCACCGGTATATCTGATCTACGGAGAAGAACTGCTGTGGAATACCGCGCTCGAAACCCTTTTGGATGCACTGATTCCAGGAAAAGACAGGAGCCTTAACTATGACCCGGTTGACGGCACCAATGAAAATATTAAAGCAGCCATCGAGGGGGTCAACACCTATTCACTTTTGTCCGGGACAAAGGTCGTTGCCATTATCGATTCCAAGATATTCTATTCAAAGCAGGATGAGGGCAGTCTTCTTGAAAATGCAAAAACGGCATTCGAAGCGGAAAATATGAAAGCGGCAGCGAAATACCTTTTAAGTCTTATGGGACTTATGAACCTGACGTTTGAGGATATCAGCCTGGAGAATAGAAGCAAAACATTGAAGCTCGATCCGGAAAAATTCGGCGATGCCGCATGGTTCGATAAAATCGTTACGTATTGCACGGATAAAAAGCTTTCCATACCGTCCGAAGGAGATAATGCCGCCCTTCTCCAGAAGGCCGTTGAAAAAGGATTTCCAAAAGGGAACCATCTAATCATTACCACCGATATGGTCGACAAACGCCGGAAGCTTTATAAAATCATACTAAAAAATGGGGTGGTTATTAATTGTTCCGTCCCAAAGGGCGCTCGGAGGGCAGACCAGCTGGCCCAGGAAGCCGTCCTCGTCGAACAGATGGAGACCTTGCTCCATGGATCAGGGAAAACAATGGATCGGCGTACATTTCGGGCCATGTATGAAATGACCGGATTCGACCTTCGGATCTTTTCCGAGAACCTCAATACACTTATTTCTTATGTGGGCGATCGAAAAAAGATTACCCAAGACGACGTTAAGAATGTTCTTAAGCGAACAAAAAAAGATCCCATATATGAATTCACCAATGCCGTATCAGATCGGAATGTTGAAAAATCGTTCTTTTTTCTGGATTCTCTATTATCCGATAATCTTCACCCGCTTCAGATTTTGGCTGCCATCACAAATCAGATTAGAAAGCTTTTGGTCGTCAGAGGTTTTATCGAAAGCTCACATGGCAAGCCCTGGCATTCTGGAATTCAATACGGGCAATTTAAAAGCGGTATTATGCCGGCGATACAAAGATATGACCGAGATATTTTAAATCAGCTCGAAGAGTGGGATGATATGCTTTCAAAAAATGTGGGTACGAATCAATCAAGATCAGAAAAAGTGGGGAAAAAGAAAAAAAAACCAACGGCCACCGACCTCGTGATCGCCAAGAACCCACAGAGCCCATATCCTGTTTACCAAATGCTCTTAAAATCCGAAAAATTTACCACCCATGAGCTGATTGCTGCTTTTGAAAAATTAAGCGAGGCGGATCTCCGGCTGAAGTCCACGAGGCAGAGCCAAAAACTTGTATTGGAGCAGGCTATTCTGGGTATATGCCGATAGTGCATCGTGGGAAACGGCGTGCGTCGCCTGAAAGGAAAAATTTATGGGCTTTATCAGACGACAGGAAGAACGTTTGGCGATCCGTTTATTGACCTGGCAATACCAGAGGATTAAAATGCCGATTCCAGCGATGGAAGCATTGGAGATTCATGCAGCCGGACTCGTAGATGACGCCCATAAAATTGCACGGGAAAGGGGACGCAATGTTGTGGCCATCCTCAAGGAGTTGATCGCCGATATCAGAAAACGGGAACCGGATTAATTCGACAACCCGGTCAACTCCGGTTGTTTGCGCCGGGTTTGGGTGGAATCAGGAAACGATTGTACAAATTGAACATTATTTTGTTGAAAAAGAATCCACAGTATGCTATTCAGCCAAACCAATCAAGCAGACAAAATGAATGCTCTTGTTATTGCAATTAATACAGCATGTTAACTAGTCTGAAGAAAGGAGGTCGTATGCGAAAAGGTTTGTTTTTTATTGTTTCATGTCTGGTGATCGGTCTCATCTTTACCCCCTGTGCCTGGAGTAAGACCAAGACCATCAAGATCGGTATCAACGCTCCAATGACCGGAGACATTCCCAAGGTCGGCGAAGGATCGAAATTTGCCGCCGAGATGTGGCTTGAGGACATCAAGGCAGCCGGTGGACTTGAGGTCGGAGGAAAGAAGTATCCTGTTGAAGTGGTCATCGAAGATAACGAGTCCAAAGCGGAATCCGCTGTCAAGGTGAACACAAAGATGATCACCGAAGACGAAGTCCTTTTCATTGTCGGACCCCAGTCTTCCAAGCAGGCGATACCCGCGGGAGAAGTGGCCAATAATTACAAAACCCCCATGATCAGCCCTTGGTCAACCAACCCCGACACCACCAAAGATCGTCCATATGTTTTTCGCGGCTGCTTTCTGGATCCATTCCAGGGTCCCGTGCTGGCCAATTTCATCAAGGAAGAGTTCGGGTTCTCTAAAGCTGCGGTGCTTTACGACGTCGCCAGCGACTATCCCAAAGGGCTTGCAGAGTTCTTTAAAGAAGCCTGGGAAAAGGTGAACGGTCCCGGATCCGTAGTGGCTTTTGAAAGCTTCACCACCAAGGATGCCGATTTCAGTTCTCAGTTGACGAAGATCATAAAATCAGGCGCCGAGGTACTGTTTACGCCGCAGTACTACAATGAGGTCGCTCTGATCGTTCAGCAAGCCCATGAGCTGGGATGGAATAAACCGATTGTGGGCAGCGACAGCTGGGGCTCGGCTGAAACCGTAGAACTTTGCGGAAAAGACTGCTACGGCCTTTTCTTCAGCTCGCATTATGCCGCCGCCGGAGCCAAAGGTGCGACCAAAGCATTTATCGATCGATACAACAAAAATTACGGGTATGTACCCGACGATGTGGCGGCCCTGACCTGGGATGCCCTGGGCCTCGTGCAAACGGCCATCCAATCTTGCAGCAAGATTACAGGAAACGTCGAGAAGGATCGCCAATGCATCCGTGATGCAATGGCCAAAATCAAGGAATTCAACGGTATCACCGGAAAAATGACCTTTACCGAGGATGGCGATCCCATCAAGTGTGCCGTTCTGGTGAAGATTAGCGATAAAGGCGAATATGAGTTCTACAAGTCTGTTTGTCCATAAACCTTGATTCTAACGTTTATTTAATCTTGAAAACTCTGGTCCTCTGGGCCAGGCCAGAGAGTTATGGCTCTGCCTGAAGAACCGCTGGAAGAGTTTGAAGTGAACTAAAGTTTAAAGTGAGCTAAAGTTAAGGAATTCTGCCAATTATATAAAATCAGCGGAGCGACCTGCCCGCTCGTGCCTTGCAATGGCAGGCGGGAGCGACTCCATAACTTTAGGCACTTTAGATCACTTTAGACACTTTAAACTTGTACGGCTTTAAGTAAAACAGCCACTTCCAGGGGCAACCAAAGCCGGGCTCTCTGGATCCGGATATTTATTTGTACAGATATTATTAGATGGGATAGGTTTTATCCCAAAAGGAGCTATCGCAGATTTCTTATAAAAAGGGCGGGTCAGGGTGATGAGCTCTAGGCCCGCCTTTTTTTGAAAGAACAGGGATTAAACTCAATGGTATTTTTCTTCCAAAACCTGGTTAATGCGCTGCAGTGGGGCAGCTTTTACGCATTGATTGCCCTGGGATATTCCATGGTATACGGCATCCTGATGCTTTTCAACTTCGCCCACGGTGATATTTTTATGGTCGGAGCGTACATCGGTTTTGGTGTCGCAACCGGAATAACGGCATTGGCTTCATTCGGTGCCATTGCCCTACCCAACTGGTTGATTCTGGTGCTGACCATCATCATCTCCATGTTTCTGACCTCCTTTGTGGGCATCCTGGTCGAAAGGCTGGGGTATCGGCCTTTGCGGGAGGCACCACGAGCTTCAGCGGCAATCACCGGTTTGATGATCGGTATCATTCTTGAAACCGGGAACCTGGCACTGTTGGGCGCTAAACGGGTCCGTTTTCCGTCCCTGATCAAATCTTCAACATATAATATCGGCGGTGTTTTTGTCACGAACAAGAAGATTATGATCGTTGTCGTCTCCCTGCTGCTGATGTTCGCCCTTCACCAGTTTGTGCGGCGGACCAAGTGGGGGATGGCCATGCGGGCCATGGCGTTCGATTATGTGGTGGTACCGCTGATGGGCGTGCCGATTAACACCATTGCCGCCATGACCTTCGCCATAGGGTCGGCCCTGGCAGCTGCAGCAGGGATTCTTTTTGGTATCGCGTATCCGGTTCTGGATCCTTACATGGGTATCGTGTTCGGATGGAAGGCTTTTGTGGCAGCAATCTTGGGAGGAAGGGGATCCATTCTGGGTGCCACCCTTGCAGGGTTCTTATTGGGGTTCATCGAAATTTTCGTGGCGATGATCTTTCCTTCGACCTTGCGGGATCTGATTGCCTACTCAATTATTCTGCTTATTCTGGCATTTAGACCCCACGGCTTTTTCGGCGAGCCGTACAGCGCGCGCTTGAGACTCTAAGTACAGGTATTCGTAAATACGGTCACGTATTTATAATTTGGTTTATTCTTTCTATGTCTGCAAAAGTTTAAAGTGCCTAAAGTTAATGTATTCTATCCATTTTAAATATAATTGATCGCGCTGAAAGCGCATTCCTTAACCCTGGCCCAGACCGATCACCATTACGCCTTACCAAAAAGACAGGTTTTGAATGATGCATGCGTTATCTCAATATATGTACGAGTCGCACCAGGGCGGGCTTTAGCTCACTTCACTCCAAACTTCAAACTATTGGACCTCAAATTATATGGGATAGTGTCCAGATAAAAATAGGTCATCGTATTTATGAATTAGAGCACTCAGTCAAGAATTTACCGCAACACGGATAGTAAAAACGTTAAATATGAGTGAAAAAGACGGAAAATTATCGAAAAACAGGACGAATTTAAAGGGCAAAATACTCGACTTGATTTCCCGGGTTCCCTTGCTCGGATGGCTTTTCGGCATTCTGATAGCGGTTCTGATCGAGCATTTTGCAGGTGAACTTTTGGCGGATGTTTTAGGATTGCCGAAAATACCGGTTCTTTTCGGTTGTGTGATAATGCTCAAGAAGCCCTTGATGATTCCCGGTGCCATCCTCTACATGCTGCTGATATATATTTTACCCATAAGTATCGTGGCACGGCTGAGTTCCGTGTCGGCAAACAAGGTCGCCGCAAAACTTCTTGATTATCCAATGTTCGTTTCTGTTCTCGTCCATATCGCACT
>JGI24024J18818_10000559_pt1 | contig 14366 bp, 15 predicted proteins | sample Cruoilmetagenom2_FD_18818 | JGI IMG/M metagenome (IMG submission 18818) | reverse complement strand
GTCCGCAGCCGGGAGAATGCCCTTTTTCAAAGCGCATCTGTACAGCCTGTGACAGATTTCTCAGATCTGAGCATTGTACTGGTTATCATCAATTTTGAACCTGTCGATTTCAACCCTCTGATCCCCGATTCTGGCACTCCCTGAACTGGAACAATACCCAGATTATGTCAGTGATATTAAGTATCCCCACCTTAGGTTTAATAGCCATCCTGCAATCTGCTGTGGTCAGCAGTCTGCCGCTTAATCGCGGCACTGCGGATCTTATGCTGGTTGTGCTGGTCGCTATAGCCTTGCAGAAAACTGTCAGCACTTCCTGGCAGTGGAGTATTGTCGGCGGCTTATTCATGGACTTTCTCTCAGGATTGCCATTTGGTATTTTCACGGTAAGCTATCTGCTCGCGACTGGCCTGGCATTGATCATCAGGGAAAGGATCTGGCGTTTTTCATTCCTGATGCAGCTACTTGTGGTATTCTTTGGAACTATGTTCTCACACGCGTTATCTTTCCTGGTTCTGTTTCTCCAGGGAAGCGAGATCTCGCTCGGTACCGTTCTTCAGGTGGTCACATTACCAAGCATCATCCTCAACTTCATGATCTCACTGCCAATATTCATACTTACCCAGGATGTCCTGGAACAGGTCAACCCGCAGGAATAATATGTTATCTCCTATCTCCTCCCACAATAAGATCACCAGCGGCCGGATCCTGTCTTTTGCGGCCGTGGTTGGAGTCGTCTTCCTGATATTCATCTTCCGGCTGTTTTCTGTCCAGATCCTGAACGGGGATACCTGGGTAGCTGCTGCGCTTGAGAATCGCTTGCGGGAAATCAGCCTTGCCCCCACCCGGGGAGTGATCTTTGATCGCAATGGAATTGTTCTGGCCCGCAATGTTGCCTCTTATAATGTGGTCGTCCTGGCAGCAGACCTTCCTGATGATGAAGGATCGATCCAAAATATCATCCGCTCCCTGGCAGAATATATCGATGTCCCGGTTGCACGGGGAGAGATCACTCCTGAAAATCCATTTGTGCCCTGTGTTTCCGATCACGGTATCAGTCAGATCATTGAATATGGAGAGCAAAGCTCCCCATACCGCGAGGTGAAGATTGCTTGCAATATACCCGAAACTACGGCCAGGATTATCCAGGAGAAGACCATGGATTGGCCGGGGATCACCCTGGAGATCGAGACTATCCGGGATTACCCAACCGGTTCATTGACAGCCAATATCATCGGTTTTTTAGGCCCGATCTCAAGCCTAGAAGAAGGGTATTACACTGAAAGGGGGTTTGTCACAAATCGCGACAAGATCGGTTATGCCGGTCTGGAGCGATATTATGAATCCATTCTCTCTGGAAAACCTGGCAAACGGGTCGTAGAGGTGGACGTCGCCGGCCGAATAATACGCGATGCAGTCCCTGTGATCTCCTCCCTTCCGGGGCAGAATGTATACACCACTCTCGATACTCGCCTGCAGCAGGCGGCGGAGTCGATCCTGTTGGATGAGATCGGGGACTGGAACGCATATTTCGGAGAACTGCGAATTACCAGCGGCGTGGTGATCGCCATGGATCCCCAGACCGGAGAGATACTGGCCATGGTATCCTACCCCACTTACGAGAACAACCGCATGGCCCGCATCATTCCCGCCTATTATTATCAGCAGCTGAACCTGGATGTCCGCAACCCTTTGGTGAACCAGGCGGTCGGCGCAGAACTTCCGGCAGGATCGGTTTTCAAGATCACCACCGCTCTCGGCGCCTTGAATGAGGGCGTTGTCACTCCGGATCAGGTTATTACCACACCACCTGAGATCCAATTGGCAAATAAATATACACCCAATGACCCCGGCAACAGTAAAACCTACGTGGATTGGAAAGACGACGGCTTTGGTGAACTGGACTTTATCGGCGGCATCTCAAATTCAAGCAATGTGTACTTCTATCAGTTGGGCGGCGGCGACGCCGAGGAGCTGGGCACCGGGATTCCCAATGAAGTCCCGGAAGGATTGGGCATTTGTCGTCTGGGCACATATGCCCGCGCTTTGGGCTACGGGGACTACCTGGGGATTGAACTTCCGGATGAAGCCGACGGCATCGTTCCTGACCCCAAGTGGAAACGCATCGCTCATGGTGAGAACTGGTCCACTGGAGACACCTATATCACCAGCGTGGGCCAGGGATTCGTAACAGCCACACCGCTGCAGATTCTCGTTTCCGCGGCTACAATCGCCAATAANGGGAAATTGATGCAGCCTACCGTCATTGAAAGGATCACCAATGCAGAAGGCGAGGTTGTCCAGGCTTTTGAACCAGAGGTGAAATGGGATATAACCCAGGATCCTGTCATTGATATCTACTCATCTCCAACCAGCGCCGGCGGATGTGAGGCAAAATTGACTGGAGAGACAACCACTGTAGAACCCTGGGTTGTTGAAAAGATCCAAGAAGGCATGCGCGCCGCAGTCACTGGCGGCACCCTGGAAGATGTCTTTAAGAATATCGGTATTGCCGCAGCTGGGAAAACCGGTACAGCTGAATACTGTGACACTTTTGCCAATGAAAAAGGTCTTTGCATTCCTGGCAGCTGGCCATCCCATGCTTGGACCCTCGCCTATGCGCCTTATGACAATCCAGAGATTGCCGTAGTAGCCTTCGCCTATAACGGCGGTGAAGGCGCCACCGTAGCCGGTCCTATCGTCCGAAGGACCATCGAAGCCTACTTCGAACTCAAGACCATAGACAGCAGAGCAGTCCTCCCCTGAGTTCTCATGCTATAATCTTATGAAGTGCTTAAAACCCATTTTTTGGCGGTTTTAATGACGGAGTATACCCCATGCAAGCTCAAGAAATCGAGATCAAAGGTATCAAAAACGGGATTTTAATCGAGCTCAAAGATGGTGAATGGGAGGACCAAAAAGACGCCCTCCTTTCACATATTGATGACAACCTGGCCTTCTTTAAAAGCGCTCGGATCGTCCTCGATGTGGGAGACCGATCCTTGAAATCTCCAGACCTTTCAGGCCTGCGAAATACTCTGTCTGACCGCGATGTCAAACTCAAAGCAGTATTAAGCACTTCCCTGGTCACTGAACGGGCATCTCAGGATCTGGGTCTGGAAATTAAGCTGGATGAATCCTCCCCAGAACCAGAAAAGTCGCCCATAAATTCCATGCTGGATGGAGATGAAGCCATATTCCTCCACCGCACACTGAGGTCAGGACACAAGGTTAAATATCAAGGTCATATTGTCGTTTTAGGGGATGTAAATCCGGGAGCTGAACTGATAGCCGGCGGCAACATCATTATCTGGGGGCGGCTGCGGGGTGTAGCTCACGCCGGAGCTGGAGGAGATACCAGCGCTGTGGTATGCTCCCTGGACCTTTCCCCTACTCAGCTGCGAATATCTGATAAAATCAGTGTCTCTCCTCCCAGAAAGGGCAAACCCCATCCGGAGATTGCCTTCCTGGAGGATGGACAGGTTACAGCCCGGGATTGGGCTGCAGGAAAATAATCATTCAACAGGAATCCTATATGAGCGCAAAAGTCATCACAATCACATCTGGAAAAGGCGGTGTTGGAAAAACAACCGCTACAGCCAATATCGGGGCAGCCCTGGCGACAATGGGCCAGAGGGTTGCTTGCATCGATGCCGATATTGGCCTGCGAAATCTGGATGTGGTTCTGGGCCTGGAAAACAGGATCGTTTACGACCTGGTTGACGCGGTAGAAGGACGCTGCCGCTTAAGCCAGGCCATGATCAAGGATAAACATATTCCAGACCTTTACCTGATCCCTTCCGCTCAGACCAGGGATAAAACCGCGGTATCTCCTTCTGACATGATCCGTATATGTGATGAGCTGCGGCCAGATTTGGACTGGGTTATCGTAGACTCACCGGCTGGAATTGAACGCGGCTTTAAGAACGCCATTGCTCCAGCAGACGAGGTCATTGTAATCACCAATCCGGAAGTTTCGGCGGTCAGGGACGCAGATAGAATTATCGGGATTGTTGAAGCCGAGGAAAAAGGAACTCCGAAACTGCTTATCAATCGCCTCAATCCTGAAATGGTAAAACAAAATAATATGCTCTCTGCCGATGATGTGGTCGATCTACTGGCTATTCATTTGCTGGGCATCGTTCCAGAGGATAAAGCGGTGCTCATCAGCACCAACCAGGGTACACCCATCGCTCTCGATAATAAGAGCCTGGCAGGGCAAGCCTATCAAAATATTGCCAGGCGATTAATGGGAGAAGAGATCCCCCTGCTGGACCTGGATAAAGGCAGCGGCTTCTTCAACCGGATTTCTAGCGTATTCGGATCAGGAGATTAACGACATGGATAACTTCATTAATCGCATCTTTTCAAAAGAACCGAGTAGCGCTGATAAAGCTAAGGACCGCCTGAGACTGGTATTGATCAACGACCGAACTGATCTATCGGCCGCCGCGATGGAAAACCTCAAAGACGACCTGCTGGAAGTCCTTTCCCGCTATATTCATATCGATCCAAAATCCATGCGGATCGATATCACCCAGGAAGGCCGCCAGCAGCGCTTAATCGCGGATATTCCTATATCAGGACCTGTAAGCCGGAAGTACTGAGATATGCGACCAATATCCTGGCGCCACTTTGATTTCTGGCTGCTCGGCGCCGTGGCTTTTCTGACCATATTTGGCGTAACAATGATCCGCTCCGCTATTGCGGGCAATATCGAGCTAGTCGAAGCCAATACCGTTGTTAAGCAGATCATTTTCGCAGGTGTGGGTTTTGTCATCATGGCAATCACAGCCATGATCGATTACCGCTACTGGGGTGCATTAAGCACGGTTCTATTTCTAGTGACCTTCGGATCCCTTGGTCTGCTCTATCTGATTGGCGGCGCTTTGTTTGGCTCTTCACGCTGGTTTGCCGTTGGCCCGATCCTGATCCAGCCTTCCGAGATAGCCAAGATAACCATCATCTTGATCCTGGCGAACTTCTTTTCCCAAAAGATTGACGAGATCAAAAAACCACGTGTCATCATCCAAAGCCTGGTGATCACATTCCTGATCGTGTTCTGGATCATCCTGCAGCCGGACCTGAGCACCTCAATCGTGATCCTCGTATTATGGTTCGCCCTGTTATGGGCCAGCGGTTTGGATATTAAACAACTCTTGATAGCTGGAGGCGCACTCGCAGTCGCCCTTGGAATCGGCCTCCCACTTATATTGTTGAATTATGATCCCGCCAATACAGATACCTTGATCAAACCCTATCAGCTAGAAAGGATCATCAACTTCGTATTCCCTGATGAAGAAGCCAGTTTTGGGGCCATCTATAATGTACGGCAGGCCATGATCAGCATCGGTGATGGTGGTTGGATTGGACAGGGTTATGGAAGCGGTTCCCAGGTCCAGCTCCGTTTTCTAAAAGTGCGTCATTCGGATTTCATCTTTTCAGCTCTCTCGGAGGAGTTCGGTTTTATCGGCGCGTTGATGGTGATTGCAATTCTAGCCTTTATCATAGTCCGCTGCTTAAGGGCAGCCCGCCTCTCAAGTGATACCTTTGGCGCTTTAATCGCTTACGGGGCTGCCACCTTAATCACTTTCCAGACCATCGTCAATGTTGGCATGAATCTCAACCTGCTTCCAGTTACCGGCCTGACTCTGCCCTTCATAAGTTACGGAGGCTCATCCCTCATGACTCTATTCATCGCCATCGGGCTGGTGGAGAGTATCGTGTTAAGGCACAAAGACCTTGAATTTTAATCTATTCTTTTAACAATTATTATCGGAAGAACGGAAACCATGTCAAAAACAATAGTTCCTGCTCGAGTACGTTTTGCTCCCTCTCCAACCGGTTTTCTGCATATTGGCAGCGCCCGGACGGCTTTATATGATTACCTGCTTGCCCATCAAACCGGCGGTGCATTTGTGCTGCGTATCGAGGATACAGACCAGAAACGCTACCAGGAAAGCTCCGAGGCGGATTTTAAGGGCGCCCTGGAATGGATGGGTATTCAGCCAGATGAAGGACCCGAGCAAGGCGGTAATTTTGGACCCTATATACAATCCCAACGTACCAAGATCTACCGGGATCATGCGGAAAAGCTAGTAGAGAGCGGGGATGCTTTTTATTGTTTCTGCAGCGCGGAGAAACTGGCTGCAATCCGGGATGAGCAGACCAAACGTAACGAAACGCCCCATTATGATGGAACTTGCCGAGCCCTCACTCCAGAGGAGATTGCTGAACGGATCGAAAACGGAGAACCCTATGTGATCCGTTTCCGGGCTCCTGATGAAGGGAAAACCACGGTCACTGATCTATTACGGGGAGATATCACGGTCGATAACAGCACCCTGGATGATATGGTATTGATCAAATCTGACGGGCTGGCTGTGTATCACCTTGCAGCCATGGTAGATGATTACCTGATGGAGATCACCCACGTCGTTCGTGGTTCTGAATGGCTACCTACCTTCCCTATCCATGCCCTGATCTACCGGGCACTGGGCTGGCAGGAACCGTTTTGGGTCCATCTTTCCGTTTTGCTGAAACCTGATGGTAAAGGCAAAATGAGCAAACGCGATACGGAGCTAGCCCGAGAACAAGGTTACCCGATCTTTATGAAAGATATGAACGATATGGGCTACATCCCTGAAGCTGTTAACAATTGGATCGCATTAATGGGCTGGAGCTACGACGATAAAACCGAGTTCTTCACCCTGGATGACCTGGTAGATAAGTTCAGCCTGGAAAAATTAAACCCCTCCCCAGCTGCGATCAATTTCAGCAAACTGGACCATTTCAATGGCCTGCATATCCGAAACCTGGATCAGGCGGATTTTGCTGCCCGGATCAGACCCTGGTTTGAAAAAGCAGGATATGCCCCGGAAGATGAGGTTTTATACCAGATCGCCGGTGCCATCCAAAACCGGACTAAAAAACTTACCGAAGTAGTAGATATGGCCGGATTTTTATTTCATGAGAATGTTGAAATTTCAGTGGACAGAATTGTGAACGATAAACTGAACGCTGCCCAGGCTGCCGAAGCTGCCGGAAAGATCCTGGAGATCTTCCAGGGATTACCGGAGATCAATCAGGAAAATGCAGAAACTCCTCTCCGCAATCTAGCAGCGGGAATGGAGTTAAAAGCAGGGCAGATCTTTGGCCTATTGCGGGAAGCCCTCGCCGGTCAGAAAGTCAGCCCGCCAATCTTTGATATCATTCCCATCATCGGACGGGAGGTTGCATTATCGCGCTTGGAAAATGCCAGAGATATTCTAGAGGGTATATCAGATTAGTAATTAGTAATCAGTGATCAGTAATCAGATTTAAGGTCAGCGAGACTGATTACTAATTACTGATCACTTTCCCTTATCGCGTACCGACCATAAAAGTTAAATTTCATAATGCAGAGGATAATCAACCAGGATCTCTCCTCCATCTGCCGTAACCAGGTACACATCCTCAAATCTGACACCTCCATAACCGGGGATGGCCAAAATGGTATGGCCGATTGTCATCACCATATCTTCCTTGATTTTGATCGTTCTATGGTTTGGCAAGATCGTTGAGGCAGGGGTTTCCTCAAAACGAAGGCCAATCCCATGGGAAATCCCATTCAGATGATAGTCGCCCAACCCTTTTTCTGTGCAAATCCCCCTGCCAATTCTATCCAGCCTGCCCACTGTTACACCTGGTATTAACGCCTCACGGGTAGCTTTATTGATTTCAAAATATGTTTCTATCAATTTGAGCTGTTGTGGTTCTGGCTCCCCGACCACAAAGGTCCGGGCCAGGTTAGCGCAGTAGCCCTGGAATTTTGGTGTTAGATCGACCACCACCAGGTCTCCGTCCTTGATCTCTTCGTGATCCGCCTTACCATGGATCCAGCAGCTGCGGATCCCGGAGTTGATATGGATCGGCGTACTGGTACCGAAAGAGCCAGCCTTCATCATTGAATAAGTGATCTCAGTGGCAAGCTCATGGCCAGTTATTCCAGGTTCTAGCAATTCTTTGAGGCGGTCCATACCCAGGGCGGCAATCTTCTGGGCTTGGCGGATTTTTTCGATCTCTTCCGGATCTTTCACCATGCGCAGTTCATCCATCACCGGATCTGAAGGCACCAGCTGCACCTGGGGATTTAACTTCCTGAAGAGGTCTACCAGAAAAGCCGGGGTCTGGAACCACATCTGCATGCCAACCTTGGGTTTAACATCAGGGGAAAAACCTGGCTCATGNCTTGCCCTTTCAATCAGCGTTTTGAATGTTTTGGTTACGCTGAACATCTGCTCTCCAACATGGCCAAAAAACTTAACTTCTGTACCACCAAGCGCTAAACGGATTTCATCCTCTTCAGCTTTAAAACAAATAAAGACCGGATCACCAAAGGCAGGAATGATCGCCCGCGGCTGCACCCGGGTTTCGCCAAAGAAGTACTGATAGTCATCTCGGGTCATGACCATGATGCCGATCATACTCTGTTCACGCATCAAGGCTTGGGCTTTCTCAATTCTTTCACCGTAAATTTTCATCACAACTCCTTCTGTCTTCCGTCTTCGGTCTTTTTCATCTCCCGGTAGAGATACCAACTTCCCACCCGATTAGAAGCATCCTTGGGCGCCCGATCATAATAGAGGTCAAATATCTGTCCGTTTACCGTCTGCACCCGGAAGTAGAAGCGCCCAACACCCCAGGAACCGCGCCGTAAGGCCTTGGACATATTCGCGGGCCGCATATTATGGGTCATATGTCCGCTGCGGCTGTAATCGTGCCACTCGCCCACCTTATCTTCCACATGAAAAAGTTTCTCATCCCATATGAAACGGTCCGGGCAGGGAGGCCTCTTTTTATGAAGCGGTTCTTTGTCAAATTGAACCTCAATAGGAGATCCTATAAAATGTAAAGGTTTATATTCTTTGAACATTATTAGTTTATACCCTAGAAGAGAAGAACTACACCCCCAATGAATAGACCAGCAGCCAATGAAAAGACAGTACCAATCAAAAAACCACGGAAATGGAACCAATAATCTTTATAAGCAGATGATCCTTCACTGCCAGGCAGGATGATAAACNCGGGAGTGATCGTGCAAAACATCAACCAATCAAGGACCAGCCAATCGACAATATTAAAAGCAAAANCCACTCCGAAGGCGTTAAAAGCCAGGGAAATATATTTGAANTCCGGATTGTGGTTTTNTANCAGGATNGTAGAAAAAAGGGGGATTCCNACCAACAGGATCANAAAGGGAATCCCTAAGATGAGAGAAAGTCTTTTTTCCTTTTCATCTTTTGGAGGAAGCAGGTCCTGGATCGCCTGGGGATAATCCTGCAGCCAGATCCTGGGGTTGATCAAAAAAGTGATGATGATATAAAAAGAAGCAATAATGGACAGGGCCAATCCATGCAGGAGAGTATGGCTAATTTTCATAGATTTTATATTCCTTGGAAAATAGTAGCTAGTATTCGGGTTTTAGAATGCCTAGATTGAAATTATCACCTATTTGGGAAGGTTCCCATAAACAACTTCGCCATCTCTCAATACGATCAGTGATCCTGGCACAAGATCTGTCCAGGTTTCATTTTTCGTCAAGGGATGAGAGGCAATCACAAAACCCCTTTGTCCCGGGCTCTTCTCTTCTGCCAGGTCGATTTCCCAATCCTCGTCCTGGAGAGACTTAATACCAAAGGGCGAGATCCTTTCTGTCATACACAACCCGTTATGTCCGTCTTTATCACGATAAATATAAAGATGCTCACCCTCAGAAAATAGCAGGTTTATCTTGCCCAATTTGTTAAAATCTTTAAGGAATCTCTCAATTTCTTGAAAATCAGTGAATTGGATCTGATGAGCTGCCATTATAGTAAGGAGTGCACAAAAAAGATACTCTGAATCTGTTTCACCCACTGGATGAAAGCTCAATCCATTATTTTCCAATGGCAATGATTCCAAAGTGCCATTATGAGCCAGAACTACCTCACTGGATCCAAAAACCCTTTTGAAAGGGTGTGTATTACTTAATGTATTTCTGCCCCGGGTTGCGTCCCTGACATGTCCAATGAAAATCTTGCTCTGGAAAAGTTCATAGTCACGCACAAATTCCGCCAGTTTGCTTTCCTGGGCATCTGCGGCTTCTTTCAGGATTTGGCAGGCCTTACCCTCATACCTGGCAATGCCCCATCCATGGGGATTTCCTTCACTGCGGTGCCTGAAACCACGGAAAGAGAATGACGGTGAGACAGGTAATTTGAAATTCAGTCCAAGAAGTTCACACATAAAAGCTCCAATGTATCATTTAGAAGTGAGCGCTTAAAAAATCGAAAATCTTGCGCCAGCTGTTTTTATTCATGACAATCTGGTTATGCCCTCCCTCAAGGGCGAGATGTTCATGAGGATAAATAAAATCATGGGCTTTTAAACGGCCCATGATTTGTTCACTCATTTCAGCAGCTGGCCAGAGGCGGTCCCGCTTACCAGAGATAAGTAGTACAGCTCCTTTGATTTTTTCCACCTGGATCGCTGCTTCTTTCGCCCTGCCTGCGTTCTGGAGAGCGCTGGTATGCATCTTATTGAGATTTAACAATCGCAAATCCCACTTGCTGATCGAGGATGAATAGAGAAGAAATGGCAGGCCCACTCCCCCATCTGACCAGGAGGATTTGGGATCCTTGGAAAGCTCAAATCGGTCCGCTGGAATTCCCTGCCAGATAACATTGCTGGGCGAAAAAGCAATCACTGCCTTTACTCGAGAAGATCTACTTCCCAATAAAAGGGCAGCCTCAGCCCCTTTGGATCCACCCAGGATTGCATATTCATCCTTTACAATACCCGGCTGGCTTGACAACCAATCAAAAGCTATATCAAAATATTCCAGGGGAATTTCTTCTAAAGTATCTGGCAGACCTTCAGATTTAAAATAAGCGAGAGATAATAAGGCATATCCCCGCTGAACTAACAGTTCAACCGGTTTTTTGATCCGGCTCCATGATTTTCCTCCTTCTGATCCCCCCAACATAATGATGGCTTTTTTGGGTTTCTTTGACGGCGAACAGAAAAAATCAGCCCGGATACCAGTTTCATCGAATATTCTTTTATTCATCATTATCCCCTCTCAATTTTCAAGTCAATTACTTGATTACTCAACGGATGGAAATCCCCCAGACGGCATTCGATCAGATCCCCATCTTGAATTTCTGCCGCTCCAGGTGTCCCGGTTGAGAGGATATCTCCCGGCAGCATGGTCATAATTTGAGAATGATAGGAGACTAGATAATCAAGTGGAAATGTCATATTATCGACAATATTTTCGGCTTGTATTTTGCCATTGAGAACGGTTTTTACCTCTAACTGGAATAGATCATCCACCTCATCAAGAGTATAAAAAATTGGTCCAAAACTGAAAAATGAATCAAAACTTTTTGCCTGGGTCAGGTTGCGTGGATTCCTCATCAAAATATCTTCTGCCGTCATATCGATGATGGTTGTAAATCCGGCAATTACCGTTTTCCAATCCTTCCGGCTAACATTCCGACACTTTTTTCCAAAAATTAGACCCAGCTCGGCTTCACCAGTGGTTCTTTGAGAAAGCTCCGGTATTTTGATTATATCGCCGTGCCCAATAATGGTTGTATCAGGCTTCACAAAACTGGCTGGTTCGGAATCGGGCAGTTTTACAGAGAGATCCTCGGCATGGGCCTTATAATTTAATCCAATCCCCCAGATCTTACGCGGTCTTCTATATAAGGGCCCGTAAAGAGCCGATTCTTGTGGAATGGACAGCTCATTAAATTCATCCGNATTTTCGCCCCTTTTTATTTGAAACCANTCCTTGATCTCTTCNAGCTTCTGCTCTGTGAGGATCGATAANAAATCAACAGGCCAATCTTTTTTAAATCNNTGATTNATNAGAGGAATTGGTATATATCCCTGATCCATTTTTAGACAGGCAACTTCCNCCCTATCAANTNGAATTGAAGCGATTTTCATAACTGATCCCTATCTGATGATTTTATTTTCATGATGAGTCTTTTAGCTTTACTCAGAACAGGTGGTTGGCTAGGTCCAACCTAATATCTCAGGTATCCTGGTCACCAGAAATCCTGTACCTATCTTCAAACTATAACATTTATTCTTCTCAGGATGATCGTTAACTTCCTATTATAGGAACATTCCAGATGATAAGCGTACCATTATCATGAGGCGCATCATATTTACCGCTCCCAACAGCGAGATCTGTACCATCTGGCGACCAGGCTATACTGTAAATTGGCCCATTCGGTTCTGTGTTTTCAAACTGATTGACCAGAGATTGAAGAGTTGGCAGTGGAATCGGGGTTGACGTTGGCTCTGGTTCCGCAGACTTCTGAAATGCAGCTGAGCTGGATAAAAGTCTAAAAAAGAATGTTCCATCTGACTGCTCTGAGCCGCATCCAACTAGCATAAGTGCAATCAGGATCAATACCAACACCGTCTTCAAAATAAGATAAGATTTCAATCTGGCCTCCCGGGTCCATTTTAATATTCTAAGAATTGTTCATCCAATTCCGTTTTGTGAACCTTATGCTTGACCCGCAGAGAGAGGACCCGCCAGGAATATCAACGAAGTTTACTATTCCCAGTCAAGAAGTTTCAATTCTTTTAACATGGAAATACCGGGGGTTATTCTTGAAAACGCAGCCTTGGCCGATCTCTGTTAGGATTATATTTTTAATTCTGAGATCTATAATCCTCAATGATGTTTGCATCTACCCAATAGGGAAGCAGAATACCACCACTGCGGTTCCTCAAGAAGAACATAAATCGTCCATCAGGAGAGACATTAGCATAGAGTTCATGCAGTCCAGTGTTTAGAGCTTCCAGGACAACAGGTTCACTCCATCCATCAGCTTCACTCCTGAATGTGATGTACAGATCTGCATAGGAAGTATGAGGCGCTCTGTCAAAGATCAGATAACTCTCGTCGGGGACCACAAAAGGCGAACATTCATGCGCATCCGGTGTGTTAATGGATGAATTGAGTTCTAAGGCCTGAGCATAACTTCCATTAACAAATTCGGCGAAGAAGATTTCCCCCTTGAGCCAAAGTACAGATTCCCATTATCGGCCAGGGAGGCCTGCCAATGAACTCCATTATGGTTCACTTCATCTGGAAGCACTTCCGAGGAGCCTCATCCATCATCTTCTCTTTCTACCTGCTTGATTATTTCGTCGTTGGAACCAAAGGATAAATAAAGCAGCCTGGTTATACTACGCCTAACGTTATGCTCAGCTGCGCCAGTCCTTTGGCGTCAGCTGGAGCATTTTATTAGACCCAGTAGGCAATTTAAGAAAGCAACCACACCCAATTAAATGTTATAAGTTGCTCCCGCCATAAGCACCTCGGTCTGTGCATTGAGTTCATTTTTCATCCGATTGATTGCATAGTCACAGGTGTCGTGTCCAGAAAGAAACACTTTCTCAGGACTAGCATTATTAATAGCGTTGATAGTTCGACTCAAGTCTCCATCGGTAATACTTTGCCATGGTGGCTTTCCTGTGCCGATAATTGTCTGAAACCTGATACCAGCCCGGTTGCCTCTCCCTTCAGTAACAGGGAAGTGGAGCCCACCACCAATAGCATAGAGGGGCTCATCAGAAAGACGTTTTACCATTTCTAAAATAACTTCAATAGTTGGGTGTCCACAACCGGTGAAGACCACCAGCCCCTTGCCCTTAATTCGAGCCAACAGCGCCTGTTCCTCTGTGTAACCAAATATAAAAAGACTCCTGGCTAAAGGCCCAATGGAAGCAATACCGGCACTAATTAACTGGGGCTTTTTGACCACCTTGGCTTTGAATCCTATGGCTTCAGCCTTGTCAGGTAGATAACAGGGCTTCGGCATTGAAGACATGAGTTCATCGGGAACAGTTACTTGCAGGAATCGTTGAGCAGACATTCCGCCCATATGGTCGCCGTGAAGGTGCGAGATCGTTAAAGCATCTATCTGATCCAGGCTAAAACTCAGCTTGGCGGCATTGTGACTTAAAGCTGGACGAGTCGGGCCAAACCCAATGTCATACAACATAGACCCTAATTCGGTTTTGAATAGATAGGATACGCCCGCATCGCCTATGAATTCTTCCTTGGCTTTCCATTCCACCAAAACAGTCAACTCTAAGAAATCAAGTTCGGGCATTTTAAGGTGGTTAGCCTGGCTTATGCGTTCCTTGTTAACTTTAGCTGCCCGAGTCCGGTTATTCTTGAAGCGACGGTTTCTGATTAGTAACCAGGGACCAATGACCGGAGAAGCCACAGCCAGAATCGGCCACCATAATAGTGAAATACGAAAGTGCATTCTAAAATCTCCTTTAGACTGTTTGACTCATTATTCTCAGTTTTG